>VTLG01007552.1_pt1 | contig 48630 bp, 50 predicted proteins | sample 4694571 | NCBI WGS metagenome assembly VTLG01 (sample SAMN12604809, study PRJNA352737) | marine metagenome | biome: ENVO:00000447; feature: ENVO:00000209|ENVO:00000569|ENVO:01000036; material: ENVO:00002151; isolation source: viral sequences binned using virsorter ... | reverse complement strand
CTTGTATTATGTAGACGCCATCAGCACCGCCATCAGACGGTTGCCATTGCATGATCTCGCCAGAACCATCTGACTTAACGATCGGTTCGTTTTCGTAAGAGACACCTGTTGTATGAATTGAACTTTGCTGAGTAATCCTAGCCATAACGTAGCCTTATGTTTTAGTAAGCTGTACCAGGCGTGTGAACACTATCGCCAATCTGCACGCTAAAAACTACGGCAGTAGTCGTAGCTGTTCCCGCTGCTGTACACGCTGTTACGTCTGTAAATTGTACGTCACCTATATCAGCCTGTGACATAGGAGAAAGTTTTATGTGATAAACGTCATCTGTAGCAACTCCATCTACACGAATGTACATATTTTCAGAGCCAACATTTTGAACTAATGCTGTTGCGTACTGATAACGTCCGTCAAGAAGCTTTACGTTTTCACCACCTCCTGCATCAAGAGGAACCGTAACTAAAGAGGGAGTGTTAACTGTGCCGTTTGTTACGCGACCAGCTCTTAGAGATAAAGTAGCCATAATAGAAAAAGAAAGTGGAGGGGGCTTTTACACCCCCTCCATTGTTATGAATTAAGTAGTGCGACGACGACGATAGAATATCGGCAAGCAATGGCGAGCATCACCGGGGATACCACCAAACACAGCTTGCGAGATGAACTTCAAGTAGTCACCGTACACGTTCAAGTCCTGCGTACCTGTATCAGACAAAGCAGTACCACTATTAGGAATCAAGAACTGATCCGTCAGAGTAACCTCACCGTTCCACTTCATAGAGTAGAACTTCTTGGCACTCATGTTCTTAGAGGCAAACTCTTTCGGCGGTGGGCCGACAGCGATTGTCTTGAACGCATCTGCACCGACAAGGAATGCTACCTCAAGTGATGACTTAGTATCACTTGCGGCGGCGATAGCAGTATAGTTGCTATTAGGAACTACCTTGCCGGTAGTTCCGTCAACAGTTTGCGGAGCAATAAAACTACCGTCATCTGTAAACCGTAAAGGATACGGGTCAAACTTAGCAGTAACTTTGCCGAACAGATCACCAGCAAAACCGTCAGTTATAAGACTGAGGTTAGCAGAACCCAAACGAGCCTTACCATCAGCACCATCTTTCAGGTCAGAATCCCACATCAAAGAAGACCAAGCTTCCGTAGAGCAAATAAGAACATACTTACCCTTAATGAACTCAGAATTCTTTGGCTGATTTTGCATACGATCAAACGTAGGAGCTTGTACATCTTCCTGCAAGTGCAGCATAGCCTTGTAAATATCTTTCAAGGTCAAGTTGCCAGCTTCGTTAGTTGCGCCTTGGGCGAACTGGTCACGATAAGACTCACCACCACTATTAGTAACTGTAGCAGAGCCGCCGTGAGAAGTTGTAGTTCCAATACCGTCAGCGGCGTTGTCTACAAGACGAACGTCATCACCAGTAAATGCACGCTTTTCGTGATTTGAGGCGAGCGTTAAACCAGAGCTAAGACCTTTATTACAAATATAAACATCCGGTGTCTGGTAATACATCAGCGTACGAGTAAAGATGTTGTTGGCCAGAGCGATCTGACGAACGATATCCTTGTGCGCGTACTGAAGTTGATCCCGCCAGAAAGCTTCAAAGTTACTTAAAAAACGGAAACGATGGCTCTCAAAGCGATGCGCTCCAAGCTTTGCAGTTTCGTAACGCTCACCAACTTTGAACTGATCTTTCGCAGGGAAAGAGTCAAGAGTATTAGGAGCGAAGGTTATCCTTTCCACAGGGCTAGGCATTGCGGTCAGGCCGTTAAGGGTATCACCCATGTTAGGTTGCCACTTGATAGAACCAAAGAGGCTATCGTAAGTATTCCACTTAGGGAACTGGGCAACCTCGTTACGTGCGAGATAGAAAGAAAGCTTTCTAAACTCAGGCTGATGCGGTGTGGCTGTTGCATTAGTTGCATGAATCACACTATCAGCAGCGACTGAACTAGGCATAATGTTTTATTTATATTACAAGTTAAAGAGTCCGTAAACTCCAGTTATAACGAGAGTTCTAAACGCACTCTCTTACGCCGCGATGCCCTTCGCACATAGTAGCAGTGGTATGCCCTTACCCTAGTAGCTTTTCAAAGTCGTCCACAGAAAAAATTTCATCATCAGAACTAACTGATTCCGACTTTCTTCCTGAGCGTGGTTCGACTCGACGAGAATCTTTCTTATTTGTCTCTGATATGTCAAGCTGTTTTTTCAGCTTTCCAAGCTCAGAAGCATAGAGTTGCAATGTTACGTAAAGGTTTGAGGCTAAGTTAGTTACGGGATGTTTCTGAAAATTTCCCGGCATAGCATCGAAAAAACCTTTCTTCAAATCGCCTATTGTAGCCTTTTTTCCGTCAGGAGTATCCACCTCATTCTTAAGTTTTTCCGCATCACTCTCCCAGTCAAAATACTTTTTCTGCTCTTCACTCAGCATATTATTAGCGTTATTGTATATCTGAGAATAGTTGTCTTGAATATGCGAAGCTTGCTGCCCGAACTGATTCATAAAGTTCTTAGCCTCTTGCAACGCAGATTCTATATCTATCTCCGACGACTGCGTAGCTTTGTACGTTTGGTCACTAGCTACCATCTGCCCGTTAGCATCATAACCCTTTATACCACGCCAAGGCTCTCCATTACGTACATTAATTAACTGCTGCTTCCAGTGGTTATACTCAGTTTGCGCTTTTCCGTAATTGTTAGCAGCTTCACGATACTCTGGTGAGAGGGTATAAGCGTCAGGATGTTCGTGAAAGTTCTCAGGGACTTTAGGGTTTTCTGTACCCTGAAGCTTTTCAAGTTGTTCCTTGACTTCGTTAAGTTCCTTACGGTTCTTAGCGTACTTTTCAAAAGCCGCGTTGGACATCTGCTTAAGCAAAGGCCGCTCAGATTCATCAAACTCTTCGTAGTTTCTAGCCTCCGTTTTAGCTTGAGGCTCCTCTAAGACTTCTTCGCGATCTTCCTCCAGTTCACCTTCTGGTAAAGGCTCTTGCTCTTCTTCTGGCAGGGTTTCCTGTGCTTCCGTTTCTTCAGACTCTTCAATCAAATCACCCTCGAATACGTCACCAAACATATCCAACTGATTCTCTTGTGAGTCTTCACCGTCTGGCTGACCGACCTCCGTAGCCGTTCCGGCTCTCTGGTCTTGGACTGTCACCTTTTGATCGTATGATGTTTCCGCGTTCATTTATAATACCCAGTATATCATCTATTGTTTTTAACTGTGCAGCCCTGTAACGTATAACATTGTCTGGGGAGACTGCATCCACAGACTTAAACTTAATTTCGTTAAGCACTTGTTCCTTATACTCATCAAGCCTTTGCTTAAGTAGTTGCGTACACAAAGAATCCCGCCACTGTAAAAAAGCTAACTCAGCTTGTTGGTTGTTGCTGTTGCTGTCCACCGGGATTTAATACTTGTTGTACCTGCTGCATTAACTGCATCAGTTGTTGTTGGTGAGGTTGCGCCTCTTCCGTAAGCTGCCCTGTATTTGGATCTACGATCAAAGACTGCAAAACAGTGTTTAACTGCATAAGCAACTGGGTCTTTGTATTGTCTTCTTGGATAGCCTGTACGTAAGATTGACCATCTTCTGGAAAGAGCATTGAAACAAAGCGTTTAAGAAAGAGGGAAGCCGCGCCTGTTTGTTGCACCACGGGCCACGCTTGCATCATTTTGTTTATCTTTTCCTGTCTTTCTATTACGTCGGTATCCCCTGCGGGTCTGATTGCGTATTCGTGGTCTGTAAAAAAGTTGGGTGGTATTGTTGGCTGAATAAGCCCTTCCAAGATTCTTGACCTGTAGATGTTCCAACATTGTGTGTAGACTTTCTTAAGTGCTATACTAAAGAGTGCAACCTGTGAGGCAGAAAGTGATTGAGCTTCAGACGAAGCTGCTTGAACTTCCGTAGCGGTCTTACGGCTATCCTTACGATTCATCGCAGCATAATTTATCTGGGAAGTTTCCTGCATATTCTGGCCCAAGATAGTCTGTATCGCCCCCATTATAGAAGAGTCCGGTGGTGTTAGCTGAAACTGCTTTATGTTAGAATCAATAAGTGCGTTCGGCGTAAAGAACACGCTCGTCTGGATATTCGTATTATTCGGATCATTGCTGTCCTTAGCAAAGTACAGGCCAGAGGCGCGGCGGTGGGCCGTAACAAAGGAGGAGAGAAGAGATGTAGCAGATTCCTGTGCATACTCGTCAAGTTCTGCCCTGCCTTTCATCAAGGAAATTGTAGTGTCCTCGTTTATGTTGTAGGGGAAGACAACGTAGGGATACTGGGTTTCAAACAGATCTTCACCTTGCTCCTTCTTACCTAAGAACAGCGGCCTAGGCTTACGTATCCAGTCGTTACAACGTCCTATACAAGCCCAACCAACATAAACCAAATTATCCTTCTTAAACAGAACCTTCTGTACTTCCATTAAAGAATAATTTTCTGAAAGGCTATCAAAATCCAATTCCTTTAACTGACTCTTGTTAAAATCATCCGACTCTGCCATTCGACGAAGCTGAAGATCTGTAAAGTAGTGCCGATGCACTATCATCTCACAAGCTTGTATGTCTCTTGCATCTTCCGGTAAGCCCAAATCTTCAAAGTTCACATCGGTTACAGCAAAGTGTCCCGGCTTTGTTACATCAAGAGAAACCTCCGCAACACCATAACCATGCAACTGCATAGAATCTATGATACGAAACAAAGATGTTTGCCAACCTGTATATCTAGCCTTATCCGTAAAGTCCTCCTCCAACACTGTTGAATCGAAGGTAACGTCATTCAAACTCTTAAAAATGGCAACTCTGCGTGATGAACTAATGTACGATACATAACGCGCCTGTTCCCTGCGGATATTCATATCCACAAGATGCAGGGGTATATAAAGCTCATCAGGAGCCAAATGCCCACTACGCTGCTCTGCATCTATATCTATCGTTGGATGCCTAAGCAAACGATGCTCGTCTGCCTTTGTACTCTGCGTCTGTAGATGACTGTTAAGACGATGAATTTCCTTAGCTGCATCGTCGTAATCCATGTAATTATAAGTCTGCTTGGTCATTGCTGTAATGCCCTAATCTCTTCCAGTAAAAACTCTTGCGCTATAGGGTCGCGCTTTGGCAACATATAACGTAACTTCTGGCTACGTCTGGCTTGATTCAAGGTAAAAACTTTACTTTCTGTCTTGACTTCACACTTGTTTAGCTTGTATTTTACACGCTGACCCCTCTTTTTTGTAGGTGCGTAATCACAAAAAGCAAGCACAAAAGCATCTGCTTGGTCAGGAGATCTGCGACCTTTAGACTTTGCGACCTTTTTGCTTTCCAACTGTAGCTTGTTTTGAGGGGTTACAGTGTAATATCTAGAAGCCAACTGTTTACGTAAAGTTGTGTACTTGGGTACAATTATCTCCTTGTTCTCTATAAGTTTAGCCATATTAAACCAAGTCTCTGCACCGCGATTAAGGTAAGCAAGTTCATTACGAGGCTTGGCTTGATTGAGTACATACTTAACAGGCCACTTGTTTGCACGTAAGGTATCAAGGATAGGTTTACCCAAGCCACCGGCATCACCATAGATTATAGCACTTGGGTTATCCAAACTGTATTTGTAAAATAACTTTTCAAGATGCTCAATAAGTACAACTGTATCTGTGAATTTGAAACTCTCCAAAGCTATAAGTTCATTTCCGTTACGTACGGCAAGAACTTGTTCATCGCCACCGGCTGAAAGATCAAGACCTGCGGTGTTATGTTCAGCTTCTATGCGGTCAATTTCAATACCATCCAGATCAATAAGCTGTTGAAAATTTATGACAACCTGTTCTTCCAGACCGCCAAAGTCTGCCAAGATCATAGAACGGTAGAGTGTGGAGTTTTCCCCGTAAGCATTCCGTACATCATCAATGTACTCCTTACTGAGATGAGGACAGTCAAACGCTGTCACATGATACTGTTTCCACTTGTTACCGACACAAGCATTGTAGAAATGTCCATCTGGAATACCGGGAGAGCTAACATCCACCCGTTTAGTAAAGCCAGTACACCTTGCCAAGGCTGTAAAGATATCATCATTGATTGACTTAGCCTCAGAAACGAAAATACCAAACTGACCATTAGCTACCGCTGGATGCCAACCCTCAGCCCTGCCGGGTTCATCAGTAGCAAAGAGTTCTATGGTCGAACCATTAAGTAAGTTTGTATAATGCCTGTAGTTTAGTTTCCATATCTGCTGGTCAAATATTCTATTGATCCCGTTTAATAACTGCTGAATATACCGATCTGTTTGTCGATCCAACTGATTACCAGAGGCAGACGTTATAATACAAAGAGAATCGTCGTAAACCGTACCAAGCCAAACAGCACAAGGTGCTATGATATATTTGTCCTTACCAGAACCATTTGCTGCACGTACAACTGATCTAAATGGATCTTTGTCTGTGCTTGAGTCAGCAAAATCCACCATGATCTGTGCTTGCCACTTGTGCAACTTCATGGAGCCGTCAAGTATTTCATCGTCAACGAATGAAACCAACTCCAACGGTGATTTAAACTTAAGACTTCTATCCTGTTTAGTAGCTGTCAACAGTTATGAAATTTTCTTCCGCACGCTTTTGGGCCGTCTCCAATCGAAGGTTAAGATCATTGACGTTGAAAGAGATACCTTTAGAGTTTTTATCACTTTTCTGATCTCCCAACCATTTAAATAGATTGGCTTTAACCGCTTCGTTTTCTCCATACTCCAACAGTTCTCTGGCAGTTTGGAAGGCTAGGGGGAGAAGCTTGTCTACCTCTTCGTTAAAATTAAATTCAGGCTCTTCAGCATTGTAGTCCAAGTCTTTTTCATGCTGATTGTTAGCACGTTGCAGAGTACCTTTAAAGTCTGTATCGAAGGTTGTAAGAAAAGCTGTTTCTGCTGCTCCACCAAGAACATCAGCCACTTTTGCGGGGCTTAAACCTTGGCGTACAAGAGCTACAGCTTGAAGGCTATTGTTTTTCATAGCTTAGTTGCCGTGTGGTTTCTCGTCATCGTCATCGTCATCATCGTCTCCCGTTATGTCTTTAATCCAATCCCAGATAGATTTTCCACCGCTCTTACCCTTACCTTTACCCTTACCCGGTGCTACTGTATCTATAGTTTCAACGCCAACAACATTAACACCCCAGTTAACTTTCTTTTTTGTTCTCTTACCAGTGCTAGTACCTCTGCTCATGTTCCCATCACTATCTGTCGTAATGTAACCCGCTCCCTCTGTAACTGTACCATCAGCATGAATAACATCCAATTGTCCGGTTTCATAGTTATATTTAGTTGAAGCGTAGTTAGGATCAACAGCAGATGCTATTTCACCAACAACAGCCTTGAAAGAGTTTGCACCATCAACAGTGTGTAGACCAAAACCCAGTGGTTGCATATTAGTAGCTAAAACACTGCCATCTGCTCCATAGTAAGTATCGCCTTCTATCATACCCACAGGTTTACTAATACCCAATTCTTCTGCTATTACAGCAAGATCCGCTGCGTTAATATCTGCTTGGCTTACGTCGCCACCACCTCGTTTAAAGATGCTGTCAAAAATTCCCTTAAACCCTGCTTCTATTCTAGAGGTTATAGGTTGTAAGGCTGAATTAATAAACTTACCTATAAGTTTAGGGCCAATTACAGATACTCCTCCAGCTATTACTGTAATAATGTCCATAGGTGTAATACCGAGTTCAGCAGTTGAAAGTGCTGGTATTGGAGTGTTTAGCGTATTCCAAAGACCCGGCCCTTTAAGGTCTGACTCGCTCATACCAGTAAGGTTTTGAATTGCAGTTGCTATATTATTACCCACTCCCTGTACTCCCAACTTAATCTCAAAAAGATTTCCAAACTTATCAAAAGAATCTACACCTTCAAAATCATTCTCTGATAAACTGTTACGTAATTGGTTTATAGCCGCTTCTCCTTTAACAGCAGCCATATCAATGTTTAAACCGCCCGGTATTAAACGACCTGCATTGTCTTGGTTTTCAAGGAAAGTCTTGAAAGGTGTTCGACCTTCACCTCCTGTACCTGCCTTGGAACTCGGTGTAATACCTGTTACATCTGGTGAACCTTTCGCGCCTATAGTGTCATCACCAGTTACGCTTACACCTTTACCAAATGGACTTACCTCACTACCTGCTGGCCTGTTTTGCCACCATGAGAGGGGCTGTTGAGTAATTTCGCCGGTTTGTGGATTTACCTGTGGGCCAGATATTTCAGGTGTATGGGTGATGATTGGATCACCTTGAGCCGCACCGAATAGTTGCCAGCGTGTTTCTGCAAAATCTTGTGGGCCTGTATGTAGCCATTTACGACCTCCTACTGGAGACTGAGTAACAGTGTTGTCTACAACATTTTGATTGCCTTGGTTTGTTAAATCATCCGGGCTTCTGTCTACTAATGGTGGGTCTTGTTGTTTTTGTTTACCTTGGTCTAAGTCTCTGGAATCCTGAAAGTCTCTTGGGTCTACGTCGTACTCTACAGTATCGCCTTGAATATTGCCTGTAACTGTATCACCTTTAAATTCATCCTTGTCGTCTACGATAGGAGCTTTTAAGTATTCTACACCTTTTTGTTGCTGCCTCTCTACTGCTTCCTGTGTATTTTCAGGGGGTTCCTTTACAAAACCATACGGGCCAGATTCTACGTTATCAATGTTTGTTACCATATCACCCTCTAAGTGTGGGTGAATTGTGGTATGTGGGCCACTGGCAGTTGTGGTATCTGTATCAGTTGCTTGGGGATAACCTTGGCCGTATGCGTAGTTATCTGTTGTTTCTTCGGGGATTGCCGGTGAAGGCATCGTCGGTGTAAAAGGTACTGGTTGAGGTATTACTTCAGGTGTATCTGCATAGTTATCTGGTATTACACTTTGAGTTACAGTTGGTGATATAGGATCTCCGTAGGATTGGGTGTAGTCTATGGGTTCGGGGAAAGCTATTTCTGGGCCTGTGTCTACTGTAGCGGTTTCGGCTGGGGAGTAGATAGAGGGATCGGTTTGTATGAAGCCTGTTTGGTCTATAGCTTCTTGGGCAGCGGCAGCTTGAGGGTCTTCTACCCATAGTGGCCCTTCTTGGTAGATGTCAAGGGTCTTGGGGGCTAGGTCAGTTATTTCGGGTAAGATATCATTAACAGTCTGGGCTACCTCATCTTGATAGGTTGGTTGAGTTGCCGGGGTTGGCTCAGTAAAGTTAAGGTGTCTTAAATCTACAGGTAGTGCTTCTTGCCCTTGAACAGGTTCTGGTTCGTAGAACGTTTCGGTGGCTGCTATTTGTGGGCCGGGATTAAAGGGATAAGGTTGTTGGGGTTCAATGTATCCCGCTGCTTCTTGGATGGGGCGTTCTATAGGTGTTGTTATTGGGCCGTAGTCTATCCTAGGAGGCATCGGTTGCATTACCCGCTGCTGTTGTGCTGGCAAGGGATAAATCTCGGCTGTCGTGTCAACTCCAACGTTAGGCGCAAAAGCAGGTGGCCTATAAGCTGGCGGTTGTAAATTGGTTGCTGTCGTTGCATAAGGCAGCATCGGTTGCTGCGGAGGAAAAAACCCTACATCTCTTGGGTCTGCCGCATAAGGTAAGTTTGCAGATGGTTGGGGTAATGGCGGCGGTTGCTGTGCTTCAGCCAGCCTTTGCTGATAAAGTAGCTCACCAAGCGTCGGCCCAGCTACGTTCGCACCTGACGCTGGTGTTAGTTTTAAACCCCCCGCCGCCTGTGCAGAATGTTCTTTCTTACCGGGATCATCACCAATCTTACCTTGCCACACCGGCTGATTGCCTGTGGGATTTCCCGGCTCTGCCTTCTTTATTCTTCTAGGCATCTTTCTTTAATCTTCCAACGCTCTCTTTGTTTCCTGTAGTAATAATCCACCAAAGCCGTACTCCGACAAATCTCCTCGGCCCTCCTAGAGAACCCCTCAAACGTAATATTATCTTTCACTTCCACAAATTCCCAATAGCAACTTCGATGCCAACATTTTAACAGTTATCCTGAAAGCTTAACTGTTAGAGAAATTGTTTCAGAGGTCATTTTCCCAGAGAGGTTGATAGTTCTGGACGCGCTTCTTTTCTGGCCCCCCTCCCAATTACTTAGGCTACGATAAAGTATAATCCGTAGTCTAGATTATAAAAACCGGAGAAGTTTATACACACCAAAAAATCGATTTTGACCGGATAGATCAGAGAGGTCGAAATTATAACTTTTGGATCATAAGCCGAAATTTAGACTTAAGTTTTTGTTTAGTAAATTGCCGGCCGTTGTTTGATTCCCTGGCCCCTAAACGAATAGGGCAAACTCTAACAAGTAAACCTATAAAGTAAGAAGAGAGAATGAATAGGAGAGAAGATAGTTAATGTTAATTAATATATTAGTTAACTGCAAAAGAGTGCGAGAGAGTTAAGGAGAGTTAATTCTAACTTTATATTATATGATATATAAATATATATATATATATATAAGGACAAAAAACTTCTTTCCCTCCTTTCCCTTTTTCCTCGTTAACTAATATATTAATTAACATTAACCAACAAATAAAAAAATCCCCTAACGGTTAAGCTAGGGGATTGCTAAGAGGTTTGTTAAGGTTTCTAAACCGTTGGCCTTTTGCGGGCTTTGATCTCTTCGTGAATGGCGTTAGCTTCGGAGGTTTTACCAGCTTGGTATAGCTCGGCCATCTTTGCGGTTTTGGCCTGAAACCAATCGTTTTCTTCAGCTACCTTCTCATCAATCTTTTGCTTTGTTGACTTGCTCTCTGCTGCAATCTTAATGAAGTTTTTAGCAGCATACTCCCTTACTTGGTCTTCACTCCAGTCTGCCATGTTAGCCTTGGATATTTTAGACGTTAGCTCAGTGTTAACTATTATGGCAATAGCCTGCTGGGCAGCAGTTCCAAGCTTTTCAAGCCCTTCGGGCGATTCATCAATACCTGCTTTCTCTAACAGCTTAGGATCGAAAGAAGCTAGATGATCGTCAAAGCAACTCTCCAATTCTGGATAAGTTGAAGAGATTCCCCAACGCTCGTCACTAACGCCATTTCTTTCCTTTGTCTTATACTTTTGTATGTTTAACGTTTTCATTATTTTAGTCGCCCGATTCGGGCAACCCAAAAGATATCAAATTACCGCTAACAGTCAAGCCATTATTTAACAGTTATAGAATATTTCTTAGCTTGTAAATAATTCCTAGCCTAGGAGTTGAATAATTCCTAGCCTACACATTGGCCAACCATCCAGGCTGCTTACACGATTATAAAGTAAGAGAGTAATAATAAGTAGAGTAGAAATATAACTTGTAAAAGTTCTTGACTTTTGTTGTAGAGTATGGTATCTTGTAGCCGGTTAGAGGTAGGATTTTTAATTTAACCCTAGCCTACGAATTTATCAGTAAATACGCTATGAGAAAAGGAAAGCTAGACTATCTATTGGATGGTACAACTCACGAAATGTCCACGTGGCTAGAGTTGTGCCTATGCAACACCAACCCTATGTTTGAGGAATACTCTAGGAAAGAGTATGAACTCATAGACTACGAACACGCTAAGAAGATAGCCCAAGCCAATCGCCGGGATGTAGCCTTAGAGTGGCGAGGCCAAGAGTACGCTGTAGACTGGAATGGTAACAGCCTACCAGCTATCCCACAAGGTAAAGCCAGACTGTGGTGTATTGTAGCTTGGAAGCTTACAGAAAACCACAACCGTGAGCTACGCGCAGCCCACGCCGAGGATGATCGTAAGCGTAAGCTTGTCATGAAATACTTTATACATACGTTTAAGCGTACACCAGAAGAGGCCAAGGTTACAGCTAATCAGCTACCTCCCAAGGCTATAAAAAGTATACTCCAAATGGCCGAGCAAGCCTTGGCCCAACGAGAGTTAGCCATACAGTCTAGCGATGCAGCCGATGCCTCAGCTATCATCAATGGTACGCTAGATGTAGAAATAAATCTTACAATACCAGTCGAAGAGACTAAGGCTACACTTGAACACGCCCAAAGCTACGACTTCCAAAAGAAACTACACGATGCCTAAGAATTTAGCCTAGGCCAGTAACCTACGGCTACCCTAGAAAATGCAAAACACAAAAACAAAACCACACGCTACCTTAGTGTTGTGCCATAACGATAAAGGCAAAGCTATCGTAGCCTACGATAAACTAACAGAAAGGATGATCGACTATCAGCCAGTATTACAATGCTACCGTGGCTTAGGCTACGAACTTGAGAATATACTGGAAGCCATGACTCCCGGCTCTAGCTCAAACAAACAGATACAGGCTAGAGTTGCAAGCAAGGGCTACACTCAAATGAGTTGGGCTAGTCCTTGGGATTCTGGAAAGATTATACTAACCCAAAAGATAGGCTAAGAAAATGAAAACCATACAGCAAGTAAACCTTGAGCTAGAGATAGCATATTCTCAAGCCAAGCGTAACTACGCCATAAAGCAAGGCGAGAAAATACTTAGCGCAAGAAAAGAAGAACGCGCTAAGTTTCTAGCTCGATACGGGATAAAACCACAAAACAAGAAAGGCTAAGAAATGAGACCTTACTACCTACACCGTAAAGAGCATCGATATCAAAACATGGACAAAACCTGTCCTAAATGTAACCAGCTTCCTAGCGGAGGCTTCAGATGTTACGTAGGCCACCCTCCTCATAGCGAAGATCAGGGTTGGCCGGATGAAGAGCTAGGTTTCTCTATGGGAGATGACCTAGGACGCTGTAGCCCAGACATGGTAGTGCTATGTGCTATGATCGATGAGATTATGGAGGTACTTACGCATTCAGCGTATAACCTAGACGATACATTGTCTAAGTACGTTCTCGCTCAGTACCAAAGTGAGCTAAAGAAAACACAAGATAGTCTACTTGAAGCAGAGCTGGAGGCTAGGAAGAACAGAAAGGAAAAGGCTAAAGAATGAATATACATGGTAGGAAAATCTGGAATCTCTCTAAATATGAAAGATTCCCTAGCAAGGATCAACTTAAATACTCCCTTACGAGAGGGAGTATCTACAGATCTGAAGGCTACCATTGTGGTGAGGAAGAGTACACCACGTTCCTAGAGGTAGGCTTAGACAAACAGATAGATCATAGACTGTTTGCCTTGTGTGTTCTAGTCGATGACCTCGACGATCTGCTAGGGTACATCAAGAAGTACCCGTACCCTGTCAATGTGCTAGTCAAGTCATTCCTATCCAAGTGGGCTAGTCTTACCAAAGAGGTAGACCAGTCCGTCAAGGATAGCGAAGCAAAGAAAGCACCAGACTTTACTGAAGATCAGATCGCAGAGGAAAAAGCTATACTCGATGCACTAAAACCGGGCCTAGATCTCGTAGCCTTGCAAGATGCCTTCGATACCTTTGGCGATAACGAAGACCAAATAGAAGCACAAGCAGAAAAAGCATAGACCACAAACCATGATAGAAAAATGACAACAACAAACACAGACATAGTTCAAGAGGCTATTGAAAAGATAGTCTCCAATGCGGGGGCGCGTACCATGCCCTTCCAAATCAAGGCTGCAACTGATACAGCCATTAAGCTACAGCAGAAACAAGGTATACTGCTCCAAGCTCACGCTGGCCTAGGCAAAACGTTTATTGTAATGCCAGCTATTAAATACCTACTCGACAATAAACTCCTAGAGTTGAAGTCCGACTGGCCTATGCCTATCCTATGGGTAACGCCAGCAGCAGTCATACCGCAGACTACCGAAGTGATTCATCAGTTTGGTCTACTCGGTACAATCTTCCCTATCTCTTACGCTGGGTTTAGGGGTAAGATGGGAGAGAAAATCTACTGGGACAAAACTAAGCACCCTTGGAATAATACATACCTTTACAACTGGAAGGCCATAGCAATGCCATCAATGGTAGTCTTCGACGAGTGCCAAGGCCTAAAAAACGACACCTCATCACAGACTCAGATATCTTGGTCTATCCCACAAGGCGTAAAGCGTATCTTTATCTCTGCCACTCCTTACCAGAAAGTCTCCGAGGCTCGTAGCGTAGTTCAAGGTGTAGGGATGGAGTATCATAACGAACCCTGTACTACAGTAACTGTACCCTCTCTGCTCCAACAGATAGCACGTTGGAATAGCCCATCTAAACTATGCCAAGCACAGATGGGTAGGCTAAGGGACGCCATGAAAGACTACGCTGTCTTTGTACCCAAGGTACGCTACAAGTTTAAGACGCACACAAGATGCAGACTTATTAAGTTTGAATCTTCTGAGGAACGCCTAGCCTATGACAATTACTACAAGGCTTTCGTTCGTAAGTGTGAGGAACAGATGCGTAACACTAACTTTGGGTGGAACGAAATGCTCGTAGCCATGCAGAAGTTTAGGGAAGGTGCAGAAGAGGTTCGTGCGCCACGCCTAGCCAAACGTGCGATAGATACCGTGGAGCAAGGGCGGCAGACTATCGTGGTCTGCAACTTTGTTAACCCGATGCGTCTAGTCTATAAGGAACTCAGAAAGTTAGGTTTGCCTGATGATAGGATAGCCTACATCAAGGGTGGCCAAACACCAGCCAATCGAGAAGCTCAACGCCAACGGTTTCAGAAAGGCGACGCAGATATTATGCTATTTACTATGCGCTCAGGTGGCGTAGGTATTAGCTTACACCATGACCGTGAAGAGTCTAGACCAAGGCACATAATTATACCCCCAACGTGGTCGGCCATAGACTTAGTTCAAGCACTAGGCCGAGGCCACCGTATCACTTCTATCTCAGACACTACGCAAGATGTAGTGTGGTACAAGGATACCATAGAAGAGCAGGTATGCGAAAGAGTACAGGCCAAGCTAGACTGCATCAACGCCTCGGTAGGCCGAAAGGAAAACTGGGTTAACGTATTCACCAACGGTACAGTACAAAGAGACATAGCCTCCAAGGAAGAATACGAAGAACAAGAGGAAGAAAACCTAACAGTTATAGAGGAGAATACTAATGACTAAAAACTGTATACAGTGTGATAGTTTACTACCTGCCCTAGAAAAACCTATACCGGGAGGTATTGAAAGAAAGTACTGTAGTATCAAGTGTCGTAGAAAATTTAACTACCTTAAGACACGTGATAAACGTATACAAAAAATTAAACAAGATAGAATAGCTAACCCTGAAAAACGAAAATTATATAGAGATAAGAACAAGCAAAAGATAAATGCTACCGCACGTAAATGGTTTAAGAAAAACTATGAAACAAAACTTAAGCCAGCGAAAAAGCTAAGGCTAGAGACTTTACCTACGGAAGAATTAGAGAGACAAGCGGAGGTTCGGCGTAAAGGTAAAGCTAAGTGGTGGCAAACAAACAAAGTTAAGCTGAAAGAAAAGCGTAAGTTATGGCTGGAAAATAACCAAGATTACTATTGTTCACCAGAATATAAGGTACGCTGTTCTGAATTACACAAACAAAAAATGAACACTAGTGTTCATTATGTTATGAGTCAAAGGCTGCGTGGAAGATTACGTGCTGCCTTTAAACGTACGATAGGTGGAGTAAAAGCTAACAAGCGAAACAAATCGTTTGAACTTATAGGTTGTACAGGTAAAGAATTCCTAGCATATTTCAAAGCTAAGTTTACCAAAGGAATGACTTGGGAAAAATTCTTAGCAGGTGAGATACATATAGATCACATTATACCATGCGTAGCGTTTGATCTAGCTAAGGAATCAGAGCAGAGAAAATGTTTTCACTACTCTAACCTTCAGCCTTTGTGGGCTAAGGATAACCTAAGCAAAGGAGCTAGATACTAATGACTAAACAACGATACTTAATATACGTAATCATGGCTGGCCTAAGTTGGCTGCTTGGTACTGGACTGGGTTATATATTATTCTACTGATATGAAACAAACAGATACAGGCTACGTAGAGTTGAGCCATAGATATATGTTGGAGACAGATCTAAAGGATGTGTTTGAAAACTACAAAATTATATTGCCCGAAATCTTAGAGTTCTTACAGGACAACAATCAAATCAAAGCCTACAGCTTGGATAACTGTGCCGCTGTAGGCAACGAGGCTGAAGGTTTCGTCAAGGGACGGGTAACTTTTAAACTGGATAGATACTACGACATAACTTGGTTAATGGATAACATAGAAATAAACAAAAAAGATACAGGAGAAAATAACGATGACAGAAAGTAATTGGTTGAAGGGTATGACTGGGGAGATTGTAGCCTCAGTTAAGGATGAGTTCGCTACGAAGTTTAGTGAGCTAGACAAAAGAATCGCTGAGACTACGCAGCAGAACATAGTCTTGGAGATCAAACGACATAAGTCTATAGGTGTTACAGACTTTGTTAACGTTAAGAATCAGCACTACCAACTCAAGCCTCTCATAGAAGCGATGGGTGCAGGTGAACCCGCAATGATTATCGGGCCTACGGGTAGTGGTAAGACTAGGGTAACTCATGCAGTCAAGAAAGCTCTAGGCTGCAAGCACTATGCTATACGGCAGGTGAACAAACAGACTGCGACGCACGACTTGATAGGTTTCAACAATAGTGGTGGAGCCTACGTCTCAGGTGTGTTGACCAAGATAATTAAAGAAGGTGGATTAGCGGTGATCGATGAGATAGATAACGGTAACTCCAATGTTCTAATGATTATCAAGGGCATACTCTCCGGTCATATCTATATGCCGTACGGTATGCAAGAAGTACACGAAGACTGTCGCCTTATGTGTACTGCAAACACATGGGGGCTAGGGCCAGACCGTGAGTACGTAGGACGTAATGCCCTAGACGTAGCCTTACTCAATGAATTCGTAGCAATCGAATGGCCTTACGATACTAACGCAGAGAAACTTTGGACGCTATCTTTGTACAAATCTGTAGACGAACCCAAGATAACCGAGAAACAATTCTATAAGTTTGTCGAAAGGTTCCAAGCAATGCGAGAGTACGCATCGAGTAATAAGATAAGGGTAATCTTTGCCACTCGTAACCTACGCCAGTGCATTAACCTAATGACCAAGGCAGGTTGGGATGAGTTCGATGCCTTGGACTCTACAGTATTCCGTTCTGTTAAGGGAGAGCAACGTCGTAGGCTGCTTGAAGTCTACAGCGAAAAGCGTAAACCTATTAAGCCACCAAAGGATGATGTCCCTATCGCTGATGAAGCGATTCCAAGTGACGTTAAATCTATAACCGATGATAGCGCACCATTCTAAGAGCCATGAAGATAGAAAAGAAAACCATATACAGTTGGGAAGAGTTCCGTGCTGCCTTGGACAAAGATCCAAAGCCTAGCGAAACCAAATCATTACGTGACTATGCTTCACATAAGGATGTAGATGATGATGAATGGTACGGTACGAAGTCATGGACTGAGGCTATGTTTCTATTGGACGCAGGTGGCTGGGGTCTTACAAGGCTAGAGCGTACCAAGGTAGACGACAAGATACTGGACTCTGTAGCACCATTGGAAGACTACCTTACAGACTATGTACCCACCGTAGCAGGTGGCGTGGTAAACATAGAGGCAGCAACTACAGACGCTAGTCCAGAACACTTCTTGGAAGAGGAAGAAACGGAAACGATTATAACCCAAGGCAAGCGTTTGCTTACAGTCTACGTTAACTGTTGGAATCATAACGGCATACCGGAGGATTGTTATTTCCATAGGGGAGCCTTGATCTACAAGACTATCGACCGTCTTGAGTCCTTGGGCTACGGCTGCGAGGTTATCGCTACGTTTCCTTGTAGGAGTGGGGATACTGCACACGTAGTCTACGTTAAGGTTAAGGATTTCCAAGAGATGCTTGACGCAGATAAGCTATGCATTGCCATGTGTTCTACCTTTATGATGCGTCGGTTTCTGTTTCACTTACAAGAACTGGAGCCAGAACATATCCGTAAAAGGTACGGTTATTATGAGGCCGGTGGTTACGGTACGCAGATACCTATGGGTGGGCTTAAGGATGATGACGTTATGATACAACAGGATAGTTCTGAGTTGGTATTCTGGTACGATGTCTCTGGTCTAACCAAAACCCTAGACATAGAGAAAGCTTTCAAGTCTTTAGTAAAGGATAAGTTCGATGCCACAAAGACAGCTTGATTATAAAGCCGAGGCAGCCAAGTTGCTGCAAGCCTACGAAACACCGAAGGAATACGAGTTCATTACACAGGATGACGACTGTCTTTGTATGTTAAAGCAGGCTGATAAGTTAGCCCAAAGGCCTGAGTCTGTTTTGATTACAGGTGAGAGCGGTACGGGCAAGGAGTTGGTGGCACGTAGGTTACATGGTAGGCGTAGTGGTAGATTCATTGCGCTTAACCTAGCCTCCATTCCTGACTCTATGTTACAGGCTGAGTTGTTTGGCCATGTAAAGGGAAGTTATAGTGGAGCATACAGTAATCGTATGGGGCTACTCATGGCTGCATCCAAGGGTACAGTATTCCTCGATGAGATCGGAGAGATATCACCTAACCTACAGGTTCTACTCTTGCGCTTAGTGGAGACACGTAAGTTTCGTAGGATGGGAGAGAACGAAGACTCAGAGTTTACAGGTAGATTTGTCTTCGCTACAAATCGTATAGACTCTGACTTTCGTAACGATCTGTACCATAGGATAGCTACCTTTAGGCTCCACATAAAGCCATTGAGACAGCGCATGGAAGATGCAAGTCTTATCCTGAAGGACACCATGACTCAGGTAGAGTACGAAGACTTGCTTAAGTTAATAAATGATAACAGGAAATCTTGCAGCAAGAGCTACCCCAAGCTTCTGGGAGGTAATGTTCGAGAACTTCTTCGCTTGGCCAAGCAGTATAAAGTCCTAGGCCCAGATGGTCTAGACTTCCGTTGGGAGGGTACACACTAACGGTAACAATAACATAGCGATTGGTAACAATGCAGGTAAAGCTTACAACAGGTAACAATAATGTAGCGATTGGTAATCGTGCTTGTGTTAATAAAAAACTTTTAACTGTTAACACAGTTGGCACGATTCCTGCTTATTATTAATCGTTAAGATTTTTTATGCTTAACAAAATAAAAATTTTGCGCTAACAATTAACAGCGCGAAACTAACAGATAAGGTAAATATATATGTCAAATGTAAATACAAACTACGAGGTGGAGCATTTCCAGTCTGGAGATTGGAAAGACTTCAAGTTTCATGTACCAGAGTTCAAGTCTACAGCAGACGCAATCTCTAGGTATGGTGAAGAGAAAACGCTAGGCTTGCTGAATCAACAGGTTAGCGCACGGATACGGTCTACAGTAAAGAACTCGTTGAAGCCTAACGGTAAGACGACTGAAGAACTGAGGACTGAGTTAATGTCAAAGCATCCTGACCTTGTGATCTACTCTAAGGAAGATGCAGACAAGTGGACTCCAGAAGCAGGTGGAGCAGAGACTCCCGGCAAGCTCTTTAAGAAGGCAAAGCTTGCGTTTGCGGCTGGCGATGTCGATCAGGGTAAAGAGTACCTTGCTCGTATGCAGGAACTGATGGCTGCCGAACAGGAGGACTAACACACAGGGGTAGCGTAGCATGGTGTCGTACGAGATGTACGAACGAAGGGTTCAACGTTTACCTTTCTAGGAAACACTACGCTACCTCACTTTTATTACGATGAATATTAAACAACAGAATATAAACATAGACTACGATACAAGGCGTTCTTTATATAGGAAAGGTAAGTATACATTTCGTCTAGCTGTACCCGTTCCTACGGGTGCATGGAATGAAGACTCTTGGATAAGGTATATTGACTCAACAGGACGGTGGCTCATTGACAATACTTGGTACAAGAGGTTAAGAGATAGCACGAATTCTAAACCTTACGAACCAGTTGGAGCCTACCGTCCAGAATAATATTATAATGGATAACACACTACAAGATCACTCAGAACTCTTACGTCAAATACGTAAGAGAGCTGCAATCTCTAGGTCTACATACAGCCCTACAAATGCACAAAGAGTTAAGCCTATCATAGACAAGCTTCTTGAAGGCCAGAATGACGTACTCATTACAGCAAAGGAAACTGGTTATACAGTTGGAACACTTCATGTAAAGTTAACTGATGGCTTTAAGTTCCTTGTGGATAATTCTGTAGAGTATGGCCCTATCTACGGTGAGTTGCGTACACAAGTTGCCTTACGTAAAACAGAAACTGGTGTACTGATTTACTTTAAGGACACGATACGTAATCGCATGAAGGCTGAAGCACTTAACTATCAGCATACAGATCCTTCCGTATGGAGGTCTGAGTTGCTTACGTGGTTACAGAGTGCGAAGGAGATGGATAAGTTTGAACGAGAAAAGCTTATCATAAACTCTGAAGATATTGAGTGGCTAAAGGAACAGCAGAAACTTACAGAGTTTGAGTTTAGTACAGAGAACGACTCGCTTGTTGTTATAAGGTAAAGTTATGCCACTTATAATTTTAGCAGCACTCTCCTTATTTTTTACACTACTGTTCGTTACCATGCTTATCCTAGATATTTATGACAATTGAACAGCTACTGGATTGTACGGTAGAAAAGCTGGAGGCTATGTCTGATGAAGAGTTACTCCAGCACTTTGATGCCTACTTAAAGTTAACTGAGCCGAAGGTAGAGTTAGCAAAGCCCAAGACTGCGCGTAAGAAACGTGCGCCCAAGGAAAAGAAAACCCTGCTAGATCAAGTAGAACTACTAAAGAAAACTTATGGAATCACCTAGAGAATTAATTAATTTAGACAAAACAGAAGAGGGAAAGCTTATAGTAAAGATAGATGCGTCGTTGATAAAGGAGTCAAGTTGTGAACGTAGACTCTGGTATATGCTGTGTCGTGGTCTACGTAAGCGAAACTCCAATCACAAGATGGAGTACGGTACTGCGGTACACAAAGCGTTGGAATCGTACTATACTGATGGCGATGAAGAGCAAGCTATCGGTAAAGCCATAGCCCATTACGAAGATATCCTTGTACCTGACAAGGACTTTCGTGACATGGCTCATCTGGTTAACTTACTCACGCAATATTTTAAACAGGACACGGGCTTGGATGTACGTAAAGATCCAGAGCCTAGGCTTGAGATGCGTTTTGCGTATCCCTACAAGCAAACAAAAGACTTGGATATTTTGTTTTGTGGTACGATAGATTTTATTGGAACTTACTTTGGCAGACCTGTTATTGTAGATCATAAATCTACAGCAGCCTATAACCCTGCTGCCTACTTCGCACCTTATAGAGTCTCACCTCAGCTTATGTTCTACAATCTTATATGGAACAAACTCTTTCCAGAAGATCCTGTGGGTTGTATGATTAACGGGCTGTTCCTAGGTAGATCAAACAAGAACAAGTTTGAACGTAGTGAAATCTTTGAGTTTAGTAAGGATAGGCTCTACAAATTTCAAGCCTACGTTGATGACTTGGTTGACCGCTTGATTCTAAGACTTAACACGTTGAAGATTAGAGACAAGTGGGCCGAAGACTTGGAGGCAGAGGAAATTTTTATAAGTAATTTTTCCTGTTGTGAAACACGTTTTGGTTTGTGTTCGTTCGCGCCCTTGTGTACAGCCAACTCAAGTCAGGACAGGGAATCGATAGTAAGCATGGATTATGTAAATAAAGTTTACGATCCGTTACAGTTTCAGCTATGAAAAATCAAAGAATAATTGGTATAGAAAACGGTATGGTTGTTAGCATTCCGGTTAACAATGTTAACAGCTACAGAAGTTGGACTAAGTTAAGCACCGAAAACTCTGGAGAGTTCAGGCATCGTTCCGTAAAGGCTGAACGTCAGACAAAGAGCAATAATACACAACGAAGATATACAATATAAAATCGATGGATAAAGAAAAAACATTGAAGGCTAGGCATAATGCCTACAGGGACGGCATGGATAACTTTACCATGCTACGCTACACGGCAGCTATGGAGTCTCTTAATAGGACTCTTGAAGCTACGTTACAGGACAACGAGTTAACAGGTATGTTGACTGCGGATTGTGCGAGCTTTACGGCAGCGCAACTTGCAGCGGCAGACATGATTTCCAGTAAGTTAACTGGAATTGACAAGACACTACAGAACTTGACCAAGGTTTTAGCAGAAAGATGAAGATACAACTCGATACTTTGGCAGGTAAACGTGCGCTTTTTATAGCGGCTAATTGTGTTAGTTTGCTGGACGCAAAGCAGAAAGACTACGGGCCTAAGAACATCAGTAGGTTTGGTGTTAAAGGTCTTAGCGTACGCCTTTACGATAAGGTTGAACGTCTTGCTAACTTGTTAATGGATAAAGAAGCGTGTCCACAAAACGAATCGTTAGAGGATACGTTCAAGGACATTGCAAACTACGGACTCATCGGTCTTATGCTACTTAAGGATGAGTGGCCAGCCGAAGAACAGGCAGAATTTGATACCTTTCACGGTGTCATTGGGCCAGAAACAGAAGTAAATATACCACAAGAAAATGTATAAACCACTAATTGCAGTCGTGGGTCATAGTGGTAGTGGCAAGAGTACGTCACTACGTAACCTAGATCCCAAAACAACCTACGTCCTAGACTTGGAACGCAAGGGATTCCCCTTTCCCAAAGCAAACAAGTTTAACATTGTTCCGGTAGATAATGCCAATGCCTTTACCAAGATACTTAACCAAGTATTAAAGGAAGACAATTGTGAGACTATAGTAATCGAATCCTTTACGAAGTATGTAGAGCAGGTTCATACTCTAGCTTCCAACTCTTTTAAAGGCTACGATATCTGGTCGTTCTATAACAGAACCATACGGTCTACGCTGGACGCTGTTAAGAATGACAAGGCTACAGTAATATTCACAGCGGTAGACGACATTGTAAAGATACCGCAGATTACAGGTGGTGAGACTTCACACCGTAGGATAAAGGTACAGGGTAAAGTTCATGAGGGCGCGATAGAGAAAGAGTTCCTTATGGTTTTGTTTACTGAGGTACGCAAAAACGAGAAGACAGATGAGATGGAATACTTTTTCCAGACTAATACGGATGGCGTTACATCGGCCAAAACCCCAATGGGTATGTTCGATGAACAGTTGATACCCAACGATATTGTTAAGGTGCTGGATAAGGCAGAGGAATACTACAAATGACCACGTATCAAGACTTGTGTAGAGTACTTGAAAACAATCCTAACATATTTCTAGGTCTAGATAAAAGCAGAGAGTTAAAGTTTAGAGAGTGGTTGCCAGAAAACATGAGAGTCTACAATGCTTTTGTAAACTTTGCGCTAGAGTTAAAGCGTAATACCCGCAGAGACTACTATTCTGCAAGGGCAATATGGGAACGTTTGCGTTGGCAGTCTTTGGTAGAAGATACCGATCCAGACTTTAAGCTTTCTGATTCTAGTATGCCCTTTGTTTCATGGCTTTCTATGGAAGCTGAACCAGAAATGAAGGGTATGTTTCAAAAGCGTTTGGCGAAGAGTATGCAAAAAGAGCAGTTAAAAATAGAAGCTGCGCGTTTGCTTAAACAGTATAATTAATTTTGTGAGTTATGAAAATAAAACTAAAGTTAAAACTGGGTAGAATCCTTGAGGTAGATAACAAGCGTAAGCATAAAGCTGCTAACAGTAAGTACAGTCTTGTGTACTTGGAAGGATTTTACAAAACCAAGGACGGCAAACCAACGCCTTACTTGTTCACTACGGCACAGCTTGTAGAAGCTAGAGACAGGGCGCAGAAGAACAAAGAGGATTGTGGCACATTGTCTAAATGGTGGAAGTTTTGGTAAGATGAAAACCGAAAACAAACTTTACCACTACAGCGCAGAGGTTACACGGGTAGTTGATGGGGATACTGTTGACGCCTTCGTAGACTTGGGTTTTGATATGCACTCTAAGCAACGGGTAAGACTGTACGGTATCAACACGCCAGAGTGTCGCACCCGTGACAAGGTGGAAAAGAAAGCTGGACTAGCAGCCAAGGCTAGGTTAAAGGAAATGCTTAAAGAGAATAAAAACAAATGCGTCATCAAGACTCGTCTTGACAAGAAGGGTAAGTTTGGCCGCGTGTTAGGTGTTCTCTATGTAAACGACAAAGACTTAAACAAGTCTCTTGTTAACGAGGGCCATGCAGAGGTATACCACGGTGGCTCTAGATAAATTTTGGTTGTGTTGTTCTCATGGTTTCAACACAACCTTCCCTTGCTGTAGCTGGGCAACAACGGGAGCAGCAAGGGAGAATTTCCCTATGAGTGTAGGGAGAACGTGTACACTACACATAATAAACATATACAATAAACTACATACATAATAACTAATGGCTAAAATAAGTCTAAAAGATATTACGGAAAGTTCGGGTAGGCCATACCTCCCGAATGGTACATACACGCTACGCATTGTAGATGCAGAGCGTAGGCAATCGCAAAAAGGTAACGACATGGTTGCCATAGTTGCTGAAGTTGTTGAGCCTACTGAAGTCAACGGCCCTAGCGGTTTCGTTGAAGTTAGTGGTGTTCAAGTGCGAGACTACCCTCTGATTCCTTCTAGGAGTCTGAAGGAGTATCATAAGATCTTTGACTTACCAGATGAGTTTGATCTGGATGAGTACGATGAGATCGCAGGTGGGCTTAAGGGTAAAGCTTTCAAGGCTGTACTCTATACGAAATCTGAGGCTAGGATGGACGAGATCACGGGCGACCCCATGATTGACCCTATTACTGGACAACCTATAGCGAACTATCGCTATAACGTGGAGCGCAGGTTAGAAGCTGCCGAAGACCACGATCTGTCTGGACTCTAGTCTCTAACGAGGTTTGCGGTATGGTGCGTGGAGAGATTCTGCGACAGGTTTACAACTGTGTTGTTCCCTTCTGAAACAAACGCAAGCCTCACTTAAAGAAAATGAAAACAAAACAAAAGTCGGATAGCAGGGTAAAGCGTTATTGCCCTTTTATGGTTCCCGAAGGTTTACACCATAAGGTTAAGAAACGCGCAAAACAAAAACACTTGAGGCTCAACCAATACGTGCCTCTCTTATTAAATGCAGGTTTAAAAACAGAAGATGACAGTCATTGATCTATTAAAAGAAGAGTTGAACAGCTTGGCTCCTGACAAGGCACAGGATTGTGAAGCAGCGGTACATAGAATAAAGGATCTAATGGCAAAGATCTTGGTCGTAGGCTACAAGGCTGGCTTCCGAGATGCTGCGTCGTTGATTTCAACCTATGCTGATGATCGCTTCGTAGACAACAAGGATTACAACAAGGAGTCTGAAGAGATCGCTACAGAGAAGCTCATGGAGTTAAAGCTTCCAACCGATGCGGCATAAGCCAACAGAAAACTACTCTGGCTTAACTGTTGTCATCGACACGCCCTCGCGGTTTGACCGTTCCGTTCTTATGAGCGGTTACGCGGGGGCGTTTTTCGATTCTACACTTGCAGTTAATCGGAACTCCTGTGATTTGCGTACGCTATCCACCATGAATGCTGGGTTGCTACCGGACACCAAGGTTGTTTTATTGCTTGGGCGTAAGTCTTTGCATAGATACAAACCCGGCGTTGGCCTTGATGAGCAGAGAGGAAACCCTTGGAGTGAAGAGGGCATAACCTACCTTGCATCCTATATGCCACAAGATGCCTATGACCGTAAGAATTATTTCAACCCTAACGAAGAGTATGTAAGCGGTAGTGATGATGATAAAGTAACACACGGCAGAACCAAAAGACAGAACTGGAGGTTCTGGTTGCGTAAGGATTTACGCAAGGCGTGTCGCTACTTGCTGGTAAGACCTAAGTTGGCAGAAGTGGGTGAGGTTATTTATCCTAGGCTGGAGGATGTTGTTGAAGACCTTACACAAACTAAAGGTAAGGATTTGTTCTTTGACGTAGAGACTGCCAGCGATCTTACACTAACCTGCTTTGGTTATGGCTGGGATTCCAAGACAGCTATCTGCGTTCCCATGTACGAAATTCCGCGTCAAGCCTACTACTATGGCGGTAAGGGTACAGCAAAGATTTTAAGAGCCTTGGCGGTGGCATTCCGTGACAATACGGTAGTAATCCACAATGCCATGTTTGACCTGTTTGTCATGGCCTACAAATACGGGATACCCTACCCCCGCAAAGTCTACGATACGATGCTCTCCCATCATCGACTGTATCCAGAAGTGGAAAAATCCCTAGGCCACTGTATATCGCTTTATACAGATCGTGAGTACCACAAAAACGAAGGCGTCTTTGAACCGCGCAACCAGCAACAGATACTTTCCCTCTACCACTACAACGCCAAGGATGTAATCAGTCTTGCCCTGCTAAAACCAAAACTCGAACTTCACGCCAAGCAACTCTACGCAGAAGAAAGCATCCAACAGGTAAACGACAGCATTACACCGTACCTGACTGCCATCTATCAAGGACTCAACTACAACAAACAAGACTTGGATGCCAAGATAATTGCCAACACAAGATACTGCGCTCAACTCTCACGGATGCTTAAGCTTCTCGTAGGCTACGAACTTAATCCCAATAGTCCCAAGCAAGTGTCCAATTATCTGTACAATTGTATGTTGTACAAGAAACCTGCGAAGGATTTAACGAATGAGAAAACCCTGTTGCAGCTACGGTTAAAGTATCCAAACCCTGTGCTTACAATTATATTAAAGTACCGTGAGGTAGCAAAGCAGTCAGGCCAGTTAAAGTTTCCACCATACGTTCCGCGTGGCACAACCAAGGAAAGAATTACTACATCCTACAACTTGGCTGGCACAACCACGTTTAGACTGGCCTCCAAAAGATTACTTGGTCGCTGGGGTACAAACGTGCAAAACTTTCCTAAAGGTTTACGTAAGCTTTTTATTCCAGATGACGGTAGGGTATTTGTTCAAGTTGACCAATCAGGTGCAGAGGCACTTGTTGTTTCTTACCTGTGTACTGAAGGTAACTTTCGCAATCTTTTTCTACACGGTATTAAAAGTCACGTGTATGTTGCCCTTCGTCTTTTTGCCGAGGTGTGGTCTACAGAGCTGGGTTACTCAGTGGATGATTTCTGTAATGCGCCGATTGCCGAGGTTACTAAACTGCGAGGCTGGTCAGAACTCGACCGTTTAATAAAGTCTAGCGATAACTGGAGTGCAGAAAAGCGTTACTACTTCATAGCCAAGATGGTATGCCATGCCAGTAACTACGGTATGAAGCCGCCAACATTTAGAGTAAACCTACTCCAGAAATCAGAGGGTAAAGTTTCTATATCCATGCCAGAAGCCAAGCGTTTCCTTAACACCTACCACGATCTCTTCCCTGAGATACGCCGTTGGCACATGGAGACTATAAACAATCTACGCCGTGAGGGTATTCTTCGTAACCTGTTCGGATACCCGCGTGTGTTCACGGCTAACATAGAGGAATCTATGTACAAGGAGGCCTACGCGTTCGTACCTCAATCAACCGTAGGAACAATAACAAACATCACGTTTACTGAAATGCAAAAGAAAATAGAAAACACCGATGATCCACTATCTTCCATGAATGTGGATATACTACAGAACAACCATGATAGCGTTTTGTTGCAATGTCCAGCGGAACACGCAGACTATGTATCAAAAGAGACTATAGCTGTAATGAATTGTAAGCTTGTATCACCACGGGGTGAACAGTTTTCGATGAAGAGCGAGGCTTGTGTTGGAGATACATGGGGAGGTGTAGCGTGACGATGCGGGACAACTGGCGACTATACCTTGAAGACCTTGAATCCCCAGACCTCTACATAGACTGGGGATTTTACTTTCTAATAAGTAGTTGCCTACAGCGTAGAGTATGGACTTCGCAGGGTATTAACGCAATCTACCCTAACCTGTTCATGCTACTGGTAGGCCCACCTGCTTGCGGTAAGAGTCGTCTCATCTCAATGGTTTCCGACATACTGCAAGATAAGGAACTGTTGATAATGAGTAAGGATAAGAAACATACAGCACCGATATTTCCCTACGCAGCAGACAGCATTACAGCCGAGGCTCTTAGTCAATATCTAGCTCAGGAGTGTACAAAAATATTCCAGAGAGAGGATGGTTCGGATTATATCCACGCATCCTGTACCATGCTGGTTGAGGAACTCGGAGTCTTCCTAAAGAAACGCACAGAAGATACTGTCAATATGCTTAACCAACTCTACGATGCGCGTAACTATCGTTATTACACAAAGGCAAAGGGTAAAGATAATGTACAAAACGTGTGCCTATCGCTTGTGGCAGGTACAACTCCATCGTTTATCCGCGAGTGCTTTAACGAGAACCTCATATCCCAAGGCTTCACCTCACGCTTTGTCGTAGTCTATCAAGAACAACCAAGGTTTCTGCGACAGTTCACAGGCTTTGAAGATAAGCACATGAAAGCTAGGGCAGAGCTGGTTCAGCACGTAAAGAAACTATCCAAACGTTGTGGGCCTATACCCATGTCGGAAGAGTGTGCAGCTTACCACAAAGAACGTTACGAAAGCGGTTCGTACATCAACAACAGAATTAACAGTAGTCCAAAGCTGGATATGTACTATGCTAGAAAGAATATTCATCTACAAAAACTGGCTTTGGCAATACAGATGGGCAAGCTTGCAGAGTCGAAAGAGATTGATGTAGATTCATTCAAACAAGCGGAGAAGTTTATTGCTGAAACAGAAATCTTTATGCACCTCAGTTACGATCTAACAGGACGTAACGTGATTCACGAATTTACACGAAAGCTTAGTGACTATATAAACAGCAAGCCAGAAGGAGTTTCCCATAAAAGAGTATGGCTGGATTGGCACAGTGATTTAAAGAAAGACGAGCTGGAAGCAGCCTTGGAGTTCTTACTTCAGACGGATCAGATTGTTGCGGCAAAGCAAAAAGGTAAGTTAGTCTACCTGCCGAAGGGTAGTTAGCTTATCTGCCATAACCTTTCTCTGCAAGGAATCCCGGTAAACTTTCATGTATAAGACTTTTGCGTTTGTTAGCTAAAAGGGTATCGCGCTCTTCTTGCCTTATAATATCCCTAACAGCATCCTTGCTTCTAACTCTGGCTGTAAAGTCTGCAAACTTACGGGCTTCTCTTTTAGAGTAAAGGTCGTCTCCAGCAGGGGAAATGTTTTCAGGTTTTGCATAACCTTGTTGCAACAGGCTCGTAAATCTATTCGGGTCTGGCTTACCTTGAACTAAAGACCGTTTCCAAACACTCTCCAAAAATGGCCTTACATTTTCTTCCATATCAGATTGTGTTGTAGAATATTTAAAAGCTGTGGCGGGTACTTTTTCATAGCGGTCAAGATTTTGAAACCAACCTGCTGTATGTTCCCCACGATGCAACCTGTTAAAAACCCTAAGATTGCGCTTTAACTTGTCACGATTAAACTCAGCGGAACGTTCTTTAAAGTAAGATGTGTCCAATGCTTTATCAACACCTCTAGCTGTACTTGAACTGGCTAATATTTGATTCCTAGCTATACGTAAAGTTTGATTAAGATTTGTAAGCACATCTTCAGTTAAACGTAGAACTGCTTTGGGGTTGGCCATCTCACCTGAGCGCAGGTATGAAAACAAACTCTTTGCCAAGCCTTTGTCTAAAAGCAAAGCTTCCAACGCAGGGAAAGTTACAGCAGAAACATCTTCAAGACCTGCTTTTTTCGTACGGAACATACGTACAGTATCGTTAGCCAAACCGGAAAGAACACCGAAATAACCACTAACATTAGCCAGATGCATTGCATGATAAATAAACTCTTCGTAAGCGGCATCAGATTCAAAAAGTTCTGACGTTGAAGGCTCGTAGCTTTCCTTGGCATTAACCATATTGGATAGTTCAATCAGCAAAGCACCCTCCACAGCAGAACCCAGCGTAGCTTTTATAAAAGGCTTGAAGTCTCGCTCAGTTTTTATCGGCATGACAACATCCTTTAAGTAACGGTTAAATTTTTCAACAGACCAACGAGATAGGGATAGAAAGTAACTGGACTTGCCTCTAATCATTGCCGATGGAACACCGCGCACACCGTACGTACCTTGGTTAACATCAACCCAAGCCGTCGCAAGCTTGTGAAGGTCGGCTTCTGTCATGGATTCAGGATTTTTACGTAGCCTACTAATATCCACATCACCTACACGACCCATTGTAGCAAGCACCCGCTTAATATGGGGGCTATCGCTTGCACTGTTGACGTAGCTACGCATCAGCAGCTTGCCTAGGTTAAACTGTATTGCACGTGTACCTCGCTCAAACAATTCACGACCAGAGTATTTTTGCGAAAAGTCTGCAACGACAGCCATAGCATCTGCCGCACGATCTACACTATCATGTGCGAATTCTATCTGAGAGATTGGGTTGGATCTATTTGCACCAGCTTTATGACTTTGCTTCCATGCATCCTGTAAGTTTGTAAAAGACTTAAGAATCAAAGGCCAGTCTGACGTTTGCATATAAATATTTGCGTTCTTAAATGAATCAACAGTATCACGAATGCCTGACATGGTTCCAAGCCACCAAGAAGTTACCAACCTGTTGGCACGTAGAATGTTTATATCCCAATCTGTGTGAAAACCTGCATGAGTTTCGTCAAGATTACGGAATGTTTTTTCCGCTCGACTACCGTAGGCTGTGTCAACGTCATCACCGAAGATTTCCTTTAACGTAGGTGTTCTAGGTTTGCTAATATCATCTTCAGGCTCAAGAGGTCTGTGTGTAAAGTTACCTTCTTGATCGGGCAAGTTACGTATAGCCCTCATAACATGGTCATCTTCTATCTGCGTAAACCATGCCATGTCTTTTGAAAATCTACCAATATAACGCTGCGCTCTTACAAAAGGATCGGGGTCTACCAGATCTGGTGGCATCAACATACCTTCTGTTTTTCTTAACGCATTAAACTTGGACGCAGTTGTAAGATCAACAGTCTCACCTGTGGTTTTAATGTAACTATCTTTGTTGCCCAAGACTGCGATATACTCTGCAAGGTCATTACGCAACTCATCTTCAAGGCCCGGTTTTGGTGTACGCTGCTTTATCCAAAAGTTTATAATCTTATCTTGTAGGTCTTTCCCTTCCTTGGTGTGTGCCTTGTCTTTCAAGATCGAAGTCGCATCTCGACTAAGCATAAACGGATCATAGTAACCTTCCTGTACTTCTTTAGGCTCTCTCCAATGATCGCCAACTTTTTGTTTAGGCCCGTTAGCTATATGCTCATCCCTAGTCTGTACATATAAAGTATCCAGTTCTTTGTTTGCGTCACTAAGCTTACGAGAACCTATAACCATAGAGTGTAACTTCTGATACTCTGTGTTATATTGACGCATAAACTCGTTATCTACCTCCTTGTAATTTTTCTTAACCAACCTCCGCAGCGTTCTGTATTGACCGAGCAATTCTCTCTCTTGCCTAGAAAGGTTCATCTCTTTCATACGCATGACTAACGGCTCGGCAAACCTATGAACATAACGTCTGGCTATTAACTCAAGCCTGTTATGTGCGTCTCTGGCATACAACGCCATGTTTTTGGTTGCGTCTGTAATTTCAGAATTCTGTAAACCTTTAAACGGCCTTATCAGTAACTGATCTGTTTCAGCCGCAGCATATTGAATTAAGCGAAGCCAGCTTACGGGATTGTACCAAGCGCGATCTTTAAGCCCGCCCGATAAAACCTGCCGGTCAGGGTCAAAGCTTTCTAGATTTGTACCAAACTTATCAAAAGTTTCTGTCATGTGTCTGGCATGGTTACGGCCAGCAGCAAAGAGGAAGCCCTCGTCCGGTACGGTACGTTCACCACGGGCTTCTTGAAATTTTAAACCTGCATCTTGACCTGCCTGTTTTATGCTACCACGCGCACGGGCTACTTGGTCAGGATCTACATCAGTAGGCCTTTCACCCATCCCAAGAGTTTTCCTTAGCTCTGCAAATAATTCGTTTCCACGATCTTCTGAAACAACCTCCTCACCTTTAGAGTTGTAGCGTTTCTTCTCCTCTTGAAACTTTAAATTTTTCCACGGATCATCAACTCCAACACGTGAAATAGCCGAACCAGCAAGCACAGGTCTGCCAGCTTTTACGTCCTCCATTAACTGTTCTTTTGCAGCTCTTCGTTCTGAAACCATCGAAGCTTTTTGTGTCTCTGACATACGGGCCAGTTGGCTTTCACTAAGTTCTGAAAGTTTCGGTAGGCCACGAGTACCAAGAAAACCATCCATAAGTTCGCTCTGGAAAATAAATGGATGATCGCGTTCGTATTTAATCAACAGGTAATCCTTAAGTTCTTTTGATGTAAGCTGTCTGCCGAACTTGTCTTTCCAACGAAGACGGGCTTCTCGTAAAAGTTCCTTGAAGGTAGCTTCTTTTCTTCTGGCTATTCTGGCAGCCATAGCTCTACCTAAAAACTCAACACCACGTTCTTCCGTATCAAAAAGCTTAATAAAATCCTTCCTAAGTTTTTGATCCTTGGGGTTTGTTGAGTATTGGAGATCGTCCAAGAAATTATGAAAGCCTTCGTGAGCTATTGTATCATCACCCATACGCCTTGGATCAAAACCTACAGTGCGCGTATCGTACGCAGCAAACCCCGCTTTCGTACTACCTTCCAAGTGTATACGACTTGCAGCCTCCTCAAGATTGAAACCACGAACCAATGCAAGTTTAGCTAACTGTAAAACTACCTCCATATTAAGTGGCGGCAGCTCTTTGATTTTTCCTGTAGCCAACTTGTGTTCACGCTCAAGCCTGAGTCTGGCATCTTCTGCAAGCTTTTGTACACCCCTAACGTGATCCTCAAATTGCCGACGAATCTTTTTTGCACCTGCCTTGCTTACATGAAACCACTCGACGCTGCCGTCAGGTGCTTGCGAAGCTTGCTGAAAATTACCATCGTCATCCATACGCACACCCAGAAATTGTGAAACCTCACCTGTTTCTGGATCTCTAATAATACCCTCTCTTAAACCTGCTGGCTCCCATACATCCAACCTTTCGTGCAACGGCTCTCCATTACGATCTACAATTCTTTGACTCGCCTCTTTAGGAACCAACACGCTTTTAACTTTACGCGGTCTTCCTGTTATAGGATCAAGAATCTCCGTAACTTTCGCCTGACCAGCAAATAGTTTCTTAATTGCAGACTTTTCGGCAGGGATCATACTGTCAGAAATATCTGCAAGCTGGCTTTCGGCCTTTTTTATACTCTTCTCTAGTTTGTTAACTTTAGTTTGCGCTGCTTGTATAGGTTTTTGCGGTGGTCGATAGCTGTGTAACCGACTCGACCAAACAGATTCGGGTGCATTCTTTGCTGCGTTTAGTTCATCAGTAGCCTTTGCCAACTCTGCTAAGTCATTGTCTAGTTTTTGTTTTATCTCTGCTTCCTTAGCAGCTCCAGTACCGTAAGTTTCTCTTACAACTTGTGGCGTAACGCCCTGCGCTGCGGCAACTTCATCTAAAGTTAGCGGCACATGACCAATACCCGCTCCTCTTGTGCCACCAACACCACCCAAAGCTTGCGCTGCTGGGCCAGGTTTTAATGGATCAAGAATACCAACTCCGCGAGTTACCTCCATATCAATAGCGAAGGCTAAGTTGGAATCTGTTGGTGTCGCTGCGTTTTCTACAATACCAACCTTAGTACCAGCGTCACCTGAGTAAGTCTTGCCTTGGTTGTACAGACTGTAAACCCGTGTTTCCAAGGCATCACTATAAGCAGCACCTGTTGGTAAAGGCTCTGCCCACAAGTTAAAAACTTTGCTCGGATCATCTGGCTTAAACCAAGAACCTTTTGTTCGCATGGCTGCTCGCTCTTGGCCTCTTTTAACAAGCTCATCCACACCTCTAGGTTTAAACGTGGGCTTCTGTAGTGTAGCACCTACGGTGGCAGCTAACGCCAGCTTACCGGGATCGAAATCTCCCACAGTAATTTGTCTGGCACCCTCTATTGCTGTGTCAAGCCCTGCGCCTGTGGCTGATTGCAACAAAGCTTGTTTTGTAGCTGGCTCCAAGCCTTTAGCTCCTGCAAGTTGGCCTATACCTCTACCTGCTTTTCCAAGTTGTGTAAGTGACGGTTTAAAAGCCAGCAACGAGGGTATCATCTCGCCACCAAAGTACGAGACAGGGTTTGCAAGTTCTGCTTCACGACGATTTCTTTGTAACTGTGCAAGTTTTTCGTCGTCATAAATGGCATCTTCAATCCCACCTTGAATAGCATTCCCTGCAACTGCGCTGGCAATAGCACCGCCAATCATCATAGGTACACCAACGACAGCACCAACACCTGTAGCAGAGGCAAGCGCACCTGCACCTAACATACCAGCAGCACCGCCTATGCCTCCACCTATGTTTCTAGTTAAACCATAACCAGCAGACTCCAACTTACTGTAGTCTTCAGCCAGATACGTTTCGAGTTCTTCATCAGTTAAAGCCTCAAACTCATCGGGATTGTAGTTATGATCTCTAAGGTGTCTGTCCCACACACCTTTACGTGGCGTTGTGGGTCGTCTTCTTACTATGTGTAAACCGGGCATAGCTGTTTGTTTTTACGGTCTTTGTAGGCTTACGGCCCAAACTGTGCTGGGCCAATATAACCACTAGAACCACTGGGAACTCCCAAAGTATTACCAAGATTTGAATTGGGGTTGGTAAGACTTTGGTAACGAACGCGTTGAGCCCTAGCTGTTTCAAGTTGTGTTTGGAGCAGTAAGAGTTTATTTCGGTAGTCAGCTCCCATAGCTCCACCTTTCGTTTGGTAGGTTTGACCCTCCGGTGTATTCTGCAACCAAACCAAAGCAGCCTGTATAGACTTCAACTCTAACTCTAAAGCTTGACTTTGTTTGTCGGCACCAAGTTTTTCAAGCTCTGCCCCCTGTGTCTTTGCCACATCAAGCCTGTGTTTACTAAGTAACATCTCAAGTTCATCACTTACAACACGCTTATCAGCTAGAATCTGTGCATAGTTTTGCGGCAAAGCAGCTCTAACGTCATTTGAAAGTTTGTTAGCTTCTCGCAAATCATCAAGCTTTAAGAAACCAACATCGTTTGCAATTTCCTGCGCTTTTATGGCTTGCTCTTGCGCTTGTATTGGTAAGCTTTCTTGTTGTAATACCTTAAGCTCTGCTTCCTGTTCTGGAGTTATTCGTGGAGTAGGATTAGATGCCAGATAAGCTTCTTCAGATCTGAAAGGTATAGAACCACCCTCACCCGAAGCATAACGCTCTGACGGAGTAGTTCGCGGCAAGCCTTTCAAATATTGCTGGCGTTGTTCAGCGTCAATGCGTCTTTTCCGGTCTGCATCAAGTCGTTGCTGATTAAACTTTTGCTGTCGGTTAAACTGTTCTACCGCTGCTCGCTCCCGATCCGCAACAGCAGCGGGTGATGATGCACGTTTAATAGCTGATCGCTGTTCGCTTGCAGCACTTTTCCGTGCTGTCTTTCTTGCTTCCTTGGCAGCAGCCATTCTTGCAGCTTCGTTCTGACGCCACAAATATTCTTTTAGATTTCGCTCCTGTGCAGGTTGTAACGCTTTGCGTATCTCGGCCAGATTCTGAGTACGCTGAGTACCGCCACCATAAGACCACGGAGAAACTTCGCGTTCTTGTGGGACGTACACGCCTTTAGAACGCAGCTCTTCCATCAACCTACGTTCTTCGTCGTCTAAACCTGCACCGCCCATGCTATACTCACTTGGAGCAAATGCTTTACTTAATATATCACTAAGACTTGCCATAATAATTAGCCTCCGCTGGGGTTAAGCCAGTCATGTCGCCATTGTGCGCCTTGTTTCATTGTGTTCGCCCAACCACCGGGAGTTGCTTGCGACATTAAATTTGGCGACAAACTCGGCATTTGGTTGGAATAATTTTGTACAGGTTGAACACCTTGGAACCCTGCTGCTATCTGGTTAGTACCGCTACCTCTACCTAGGGTAGCCTGTACAGGATCAAAACCTGAGCGCGAGCCAGCCATAAAGTTGGTTGCTGTCTGTAGGGCGTTACCTAACGCAGCCCTCTTTCGATCCAACGCAGAACCAAACTGCATAGCGTTCTCGATAGCCGTAAGGTTTCCACCGCCACCTGCCTGACCTCTCTGCATATTCCGTCTGGCATTCATACGCTCAACTTCTGCACGTTCTGCACCAGAGAGACCATCCATGTTTATACTATCAAGCAGGTCTTGTACTTTCTGCGCCCCTGCTGCTCTGGATTGCAACCACGGCTGGTCAGTTATGGCCAACTGGTTCATCACGTTCTGAGCCATGTACGGCCCTTGCAAATCCATGATGCTCTTATCCGTACCAGCAGCCATTCTACGTGTTACGTGATCTACCTCACCACCCAGACCAGCGTAATCAACTATACCCGGTATAAAACCGGGCTTATAATCTTTAATACCTTCGCTACCTTGTGCAGTTTCCCAAGCTAATCGCTGTTGCTGTGGAGTAAATTGACGCTGTACATCAAGCTCTTTCTGCGCTGTGGGTTGTAATTGCTCTCGTATAGCTGACATTATGCGGGGATACGATGCCGCATACATCTGTCCATAATCCTTACCCACATCTTTAGGAGACTGCTCTGTTAACTTACCTATACCGTAGTTAACAAGACCTGTACCTATATCTCCCCACGAAGGTAAAAAAGGTAAGCCAAAAATTCCGTCGCTCATAACTCTAACTCCTTACGTTGCTAATACCCCTGCCGTCCTAAGACTTGCAAGCAGTGCATTAATTTTTGTTTGGTTATCTGCTGCCGCAGGTGATCCCGAAAGATCAGCCACCGCAGCAGCTTGTTTTACTGAACCGTACGTTGATGTCGTGGCCGCAGGTACGGTAAGCCCAGCCAGCCACGTATCAAAATCATCTTTACTGGTGAACAACGTCACCTTGTCCGACTTCGTTACTGAACTATTTATTGCTATAGACATATCATGCTGAATATGCTTGGTTAATGAGTGACGATTTTAACGTCACATCCTTGGTTTCCAGACGTATCTGGGAAAGTTTAGGCGACCCCTGTAGATAAATTCTATACTTCACCTTCCAACCTTGACTACTTGATTGCCAATTAAACGCTAAGTTTGCGTGAGTGTTTACATCAAACTCTGTAGGAAACACTACGGGATACCTTACACCAGACTGAATCAAAGGTAAACCTCTAGTCTGCAAGCCGCCCAACGTACCGCCCGTTCTAGTATCATCTACAAACTCAGAAACAGAAACATAACCTGCGTTACGTCCTGTATCATTATCAGACACACCAGCATTTGACAGAACACCTGCAATCTTGGTTGCGCTATTAGACAACGATCTACCTATCGAACCGTCCTCTGCAAACTCTTTGTAAACCAGCGTAGCCCCACTATCAAAAAACAAAGTGGTATTGTGTATGGGAAGGTTTTCATCTGTTACAGACGTATCCCCCTCTTTAAAATTATCAACCGTAAGATACAGACTTGTAGATGAACCGCTATGTAATTCGGTAGTTGCAGTAGACGGATAAACTCCCGGCGGGTAGCCAGAACCATTATTGATTTTAAACGTATGGTAAGCCTCAAAAGGTTTGTTAAACATAATGTTCATGCTTAACGGCTTTATTTCAACTTTTGGATCTTGTGTACAATAAGCCTTGGTATCCACCCTAGCCATCGCAAACTCAGAACTACCATACAAATGTTTAACCCAAAAAGATTTGCTGTTTGGATCATCAGTAACTGCAAATAAATCCTTGGCCCCTGCGGTTGTCACGCCTACCGCCATAGCTCTTATCGGTGTGCAGTAGGTATTCGTGTCAAATACATCTATTGTAGCAGATGCACCATCTTGCCATGTAGCCCCTGTCACGCTTACTTCCTGACGATCAAGGCTTACAAACTTCTTGGTTGCCATGTCATAAACTACTGTAAGGTATTGGTCAGGTAGATTGGTCAACACATGAAACAGTGCATAACCATCATGTACTACAGCACACTGGAAAGATCCGTCCTGAGCTACGTTGTCAAATATGTCAGAGATAGGCCGGGAGAAAATATCATCTCTTGCTATAGTCTCCGACTGCTGTACTGCATTAAAAGAACGTATCCCATGCTTGTCAATAAACGCCGTATCTCCAAGCAGATCTATAACAGAGTTTTGATTCACCGGCCCTGTATTAAACAAGAATTTCTTGGTAAAGGTTGGCTCGCCAAAGATTGTGTTTACAGTGTCAGGTTTTACAGAATAGCTTGAATTCTCTGCCCCTACAAAAAGCTCCTCTGTGTTCAAAGATTTAAGACAGGTTATAGGATCGTTACTTATGGTATAGGCTACAGCCTCGACACCACCGCTAGTTTCATCCTCGTGTATCTTATCACCAGCTTCATTCAATGGAACCATGAAATCCAAAGGACGACCGCTGACACTATGGTACAACTTCGTACCATCAGCAGAAGCTACGTACAACTTTCCACCATGAAAAGCCATCTGCTTACCTATCGGCACATACTCACGAAAACCCAACACGCCAACTTCATTATCTGCCACACTCCCTACCAGTGTCCCAGCTAACGCGGTATCACTAGGAGCATTGGTGTCACTAACCGTAAGCGTAGCCCCACTCGCAAAAGTAATCACCGAACCAGCGTTAATTTGTACAGGGATAGCATCCACAGTATATGTGGCTGTACCGGCACTATAACCGCCAGCATTATTTATCGTAACATAATGATTTCTCCACTGCTCATAACCCATTAACTGTCTGGCCGTAACCGTACTGTCTGCGGCAATCTCTATAAGATTAGGCCTGTTAGTCCCATCCTGTACAACTATTCCCGCAACTGTTGGCGGTATCCTTTTCGTGTAATCCGACTGACCCCCTGCGCTGGCATTGTCCGAAGAGGTAGCTTTACCTGCAAAGTTATCGTACGAAGGTGGAACAATTGCGGTGTAAATAAATTCAGCAGCTTCAGCCAGTCTTATTGTACCTGTACCTGTGGTTACACCATTAGAGTATGTTGCAGGTTTTGTATGGCTGCTGGATGTAGTCCAGACTGTAGAGAAAGTATCACTATCCTTAGATTTTTTAAGACAGATGCCGTCTACAAAAACAAAGAAATACGGGTCTACAAAAATAATCCCTTGTACTCTGGGATCTGTAGGGCTGTAGCCCCCAAGGGCATTGGTTGTATTAAAAGCCTTAGCCTTTTTCACACACTCTAAAGCATCGTGACGATTCCTTACATTATACGCTAGTCCATATTCGCTGGCGGCAAGTCTTGTGTCATCAATACCAAGATTCATGCCACCGCCAAAAGACTGCTGTATAAAATCTGCCATTAGTAAATACCAATTGCTCTAGATGTTTTAGTGTATTTGTTAATCAGGGATATGTTCAACTTGTCATGTGGATGTTTGTCAAACTTAACTTTCTGCGTTTGCCCACGTTCAAGATCAGCATTACGCCTACCCATGCTACGAGAAGCTTTCTTATCATACAACATGGCCTCCTCTATCTTGCCTTGCTCCTCCATAAACAACTGCATAACCTTGTTTACAAGAATATTATCGTAGCCGTCTGCTGGAAATTCATCACTATCACGACTTAGGTATGGTAATTTTTTCTTGTAGAGTACCTCAAGCGTATGCTCATCATCCGCAGTAGCATCAGATTCCCAAGGGTATTCACTCACATCAAGTATAAGATAACGCGATTCCTTTTCGTTGTTTGGAATTACGGCAACCACAGTATCATCCGACTGCTTAATACTTATATCATAAGTACAAATATCCGACTTAATGATGGATTCTATCGCTGTAAACGTAGTGGAGAATGTATTACTTGTAGCATCCATCTCCACGGTTTCCACAAATCTAGAAGCATCTGAACGTGTACCTACAACAGTCAGGGATATATCGGTCATTGCTTGAGTTGCGGTAGCCTTCATGCTGGCAAAACTTGTCGGCGTTACCTTAAACGGTTCATAACCCTTAATACGCCATGTACGATCATCCTGTTCTACGTTATTTCTGGAGTATCGTTCTGTAAGATTTGCTATGTTCCACGGATACTTGCTCTCCTTCTCCCTTATAGCCCGTATGGAACTTACGTTACTAGGCAAAGCTATTGTCTTGTCGCCCTGAACATAGAAAGAATCCTCCACAAGACTGCCCACCATATCAGATTCCTCGTAGAGTTCTTGCGCTGCCTCGTTAAGGTAATCCAACATGATAGTACGCTGGTGATTATCGTTAGGATTTATTCCCAGCTTCTTGCCTACCCTGTCCAATATATACTCTACACTCATCTTGCTGTTAACGAGCTAACGGAACTTTTGGTACGCGCTGTAACAGCGGAAGTAGATCCTTTTGAGCGAGCAGTCTTCTCACTTACCGAGGGTCTGGTTCTTGCTGTTACTGCTGACGTTGCCATTAGCGTCTTTCTATTTCATACTCAAGCCTGTTAATTGTCTTAAGTGCTTCCCTTGTAAATTCTGGAGCTTCTTGCGCTGCTGTCGGAAACTCAGGATGACTCATCAACCTCTGACTGTTTTCCAGTTTCGCGCTTACGCAACCACTCATCAACAGAAGCATCAACAGCAGCATCCTTTTGGGAACGCCGCTGTTGCGCCTGTTGCTCTCTAAGCATATCAACTGCATTGCCGAACAAGTCTGCAAGCGTTGGAAACGCCTTAAGAATCGCTGTTACCAGAGCCAGCACCTGTGTCTGACTTGACGCCTTTGCGTAAGAAAACAGCCAGTAACGAAGTAACAACCACGTTAATGGTTGCACCCATTTCCATTTCGCCGCTCAAGTACGCACCTACTGCTGCTAGAATTCCTCCAACAGCCGTCATGTATGTCTTTTTACCACTTAACATATTTTAATAACCTCGCTTTCTTTTTGCGCTATAAGCTTTTTGTTGCTTCTTAACTTGCCTTTTTGCTTTTGCGTTAGCAGCCCGCCCCTTCTTGGGGGGTCTACCAACCTGTTTACCGTATGTTCCTTCTCCATGTGGCATTATTTGCGTCTCCCTTCTAATAATTGTTTTAACTTAACTCCTATATACAATAAGGACAGAATACTTATACCAACTTTTAAAAAGTTATCCATCGTGACAAGCCAGCTTCCAAGGCCGGTTGCACTTGCGATTGTAACTTTGATATCATCTAAATTCATTCTCCCGGCGGTCTTTTCATAAAACCTAGCGGCCCAGACGGGCTGCGAAAGTAACCCATGCGATCTTCCATAGTGGGCTGCGGCCCTTGAAAAAGGGGACTCATTGGCTTAGGCCCACGTTTAGGCCCAACAGCCCAAGGAGCAGAGGCAGAACCTACGCCATAGTCTACATTAGCTGGCGGCGCACCATAACCTGCCATCTGCTGACCTAGTTGGTCTGCACCTGTGTAAGGTTGTAAGTCTCTCGGAACTTGTTGAGGACTCATTGGAAACTGTGCAGAACCTAAACGTGCCGTTGGACTAGATGGACTCATACCGTAACCTGCGCCGGGGTCAGTAGTCTGTATGGTTCTTGGTTGCTGCATTCTAGCGGGATCTAAATCCGCTAGCGGCATTGATGGAAAATATGGTATCCAACTCGGCATTATTCTGTTCCCTTTCCTTCGTATTCTAGATCAAAAAACGGAGTGTCTATCTCCAAGTTACCCGACAAACTTCTACAGCCTGTCCCTACCCACAAAACAAAAACAACTAAACCTGTAATTATCAGTAATCTTTTCATTTCTTAGTTACCTCAACCTTTATAGGGCCAAGCTCCGAACCTTTTGGCAAATAACACTTACCACCATTCTCCGGTAATTTCTTTTCTATAGTTAACTGTTTCAATTGGCAGTTCGGAACTAACATCTTGGTTTCCCTATCCGTCATAAAGAAGGTTGTACTTGTAAGCCCAAGCCTAATAACCCGTGCCTGTCTTCCGCTGATATAAAGTATCTCATCATTTTCAAAATCGCTACCCCAGTAAACTAATAAACCTTGTACAAAATTAACTAGAACATCTTTCCCCATCAACGCAGCAAACGCAGCGAGCAGCAGCCAGCCATAATGACCAACTGCTTGCTCTGCTAATCTTTCAAGATTTGCTTGCTCTAGGAGATTGGTCATTCATTAGCCACTTCTTTTTTAGGTTCTTCTTTCTTTTCCAAGCTTGCTGTAAGCTGGCTCATAAAGAAAGCCCTTGCACCCTGAGTTTGCTCAAGACTAAAGCTGATCTGTCGAATCTTGTTCTCCAAGTCAGCTACTTGATTAAGCAAGTTAATCTGCTCTTGTGAGAGATCACTTACGTTATGTTCCTCGCCATTAATAACGACGACCTGCTCTTGCTTTTTTTCTGTGTTTGCCATAGCAAAAATTATCCCTCAAGCGTCTTCACCCGCGCACTCAACTCTTGCACCGCCTTAATCAGTGGCATTACCAGATTGCCGTATTTCAGCGACAGCTTGCCGTTAGGCGACTCGTTTACCAGATCGAACTCAACACCCGCTTCAGTCATCGCGGTCTGCACATCTTGCGCTATCAAACCAAGCCGCACTGTGTCGTCATCATCTGGACGCGCATCGGCTGGCACTGTGACTGTCTCGTAGACGGCTTCTTTAGCTTCAACAGCTTCTTTTACCAGTCGGCGTTCAATAACTTCTTCAACTGCTGCTTCGGCTGGTCTGACAACCCGTGTCTCCGTCCACGCTTCTTTAGCTGCTGTTACTAATCGTTGTTCGGTGTGTTCCTCAACTGCTTCGCTGACTAGCACACGTTCAGTAACTTCTTCAACAGCCGGTATGGTAATCGTTTCAGTGACTTCTTCTACCGCTGGAATTGTGATTGTCTCGGTGACTTCATCTTGTGCCTCTTGCACAACTACCGTCTCGCGCACTTCTTCCCGTGCCTCTTGGACGATATATTCTTCCATCACCGGACATTGGTGAATCACCTGTTCAGTAACAGCATCTTTTGCTTCGACGGCTTCTTCAATAACGACTGTCTCCATTACTGGATCGCCGTTTTCATCAACAACACCGTTGCCGTCATCGTCTAGCTTCTGACGTTCCTCAGTGACGGCATCCTTCGCTTCAACTGCGTGTTCAATAATGTTCAAACACGGTGTACCATCTTCATTAACAACTGGGTGATCGTCGTAAAGTGGTATGCGCTCGATGCGAGTGACTGTCTCGGTGGTGACTTTGCGGATATAGTTATCGCCTTCGCCTTTAACCATCTCCACTTTTTCAACTTCTTCAGTGACTTCAACTTCGTCGTGCTTGTGACGTTCGCCTTTGATTTCTTCCCGCGCCTCTTGAGTGACACGTTCCTCAGTAATTTCCTCTTGTGCGCGTTGGACAATTCGTGTCTCTGTGCGCTCCGGTTCGGCGTGAACCACAATCCGCGTTTCTGTGCGCTCGGCTTCTGCACGAACGACTACACGATCTTCATACACTGCATCTTCAGCGGGATGCACAATGTCCTCGTAAATCGCGTCTTCTGCTGCGTGTTCAATCGTCTCCGTAACTTCCTCAACAGCGGCTCGCGCTTCTTGAATAACAACGTCCTCGTAAACTGCATCAGCAGCTTCTACTGCTGGGGAAACGAGTTGTTTGTTTTTGCGATCACGCCAACGACTTTCTTTAATTTCAACTGGCCAACTAGCTGGGTTCAGTCGCTTATAATTGACTGTCGCCAGCTTCTCAATGAAGTCCAAGCCAATGGCATTTTCATTGATGTCACGCTTAACGCGACTGTCAGACGTAGCGGAAATCGAAGTGTCTGCACAAATTAAACTGGAAGTTGCTACATTTCCTAAAGTAACTGAATGATTGCCGTGGCCAACACCGTTATTACCGATGACAACTTCGTTAGTAGCGGTAGTCGCGTGTGATCCTTTAGCACTATGGCCAATGTAGATGCCATACCTTGCCTTGGTCATCTCACCATCACCTGTGTCGTCCTCCTCTTGTCCAGAGGAATCGGGAGTAGCATCGTAATAACGACCTGCGTCGTATCCAACAGCAACATTAAAATCAGCAGCATCATCATTTAATGCGTGAAACGCAAATGCGCCAATAGCCGTGTTTTTCGACTCGCCGCCATTAGCATCTTGAAGTGCGCCACAACCAACCACCGTATTGTGGTCAGCAGCTTCATCCCCAGCAGAAAGATTAGCTGCTGCCATTCGACCAACAGCCGTGTTGCCAGCACCTTGTGCAGTTTTCAGCGCGTTGTAACCCACCGCCGTATTTTCTGCGTCATCAACAAGCGCGTTCCCCGCTTCGTAACCGATCAGCACGTTCTGTGAGCCACTGGTGATTGATGCGCCTGCGGTATGACCAATTGCCAAATTGATCGCCGAAGCGTTTTGTGCAGTGAGTGCCTGTTCACCAATAGCAATACAGGCATCTGAACCAGCTATGTCTGAGCCGAGTGCGTTCGTCCCAATAGCGATGTTATAATGTTCACCGCCATTGCATCCATCTAACGCACCGTGACCAATAGCTATGTTATTTTGATTGTCTGTGAGATTCGCACCGGCATCCGTTCCAATGACAATATTCCTAGCACCAGTAGATAAATCATAACCTGAACCGTAACCAATTGCTACGTTGTTGCAGCCTTGAACGGCGGTATCGCCAGCATCAGTTAGATTGCCGCCACCAAAAGCGTTATGACCAAGACCAGTGTTGTTGTCTCCAAGAGTTGCAGCAGTACCACACGAATAACCAATAAACGTATTGCGATTGCCACTCGTAATCGCATCACCCGCCCAACCACCAATAACGGTGTTTACTACATCAGCGTTTTGTGAAGCAAGTGCAAGATTACCAATAGCAACACAATGTTTTGCGCCAGAAGTTTCAGAACCCATCGCATCTTCACCGATGGCAACATTGTAACTTTCAGCATCACTGCCAGTTCCGTTGGCTGCGTCTAACGCGCCTTTACCGATGGCGATATTAGAACCACCTTCTGTTAAAGCTGTACCGGCATCTGTTCCAATAAGGATGTTCTTCTCGCCGACAGTCATATTGTAGCCAGCAGCATTACCCAGCACGACATTGTTCATCCCTTGGGTTGCTGTTGCATTAGCCAACGCACCTCCACCACAAGCATCATTACCGATAATTACGTTCTGTTTATAGCTGGTTGCGCCAGTGTGATCGGCAGCGTAGTTTCCTATAACAACATTGTTAACAGCCGTTGTTGCCGTATTTCCAGCACCTCTACCCATAAACACATTGCCTGTGCCTGTGTCTAAAGCTTTGCCAGCATACGAACCGACTATGACGTTATCTGTGCCAGCATCTAAACCATAACCGGCTTGATGTCCGATAAGCACATTATCATCGCCATTACCGTTTACAGAACCGCCAACTACGCCAGAACCACCTGCATTAAAACCAAGTGCAGTATTGCGAACACCGCCATTAGCCACACCGCTACCAAGATTGGTGAGTGCGTTATAACCAACAGCTGTGTTTTTTGAGTCAGCCCGATTTTGATCCATCAATGCTTGGTAGCCAATCGCCACACAACCAATTGCATCACTATTTTCAGTACCTAATGCGTCTGTTCCAATAGCAATGTGATAGTGTTCGCCAGCGGCTGCTGCGTTCAGTGCATTTTTACCAATAACTACATTGTCAACATTGTCTGTAAGTTCTAAACCAGCATCTCTGCCAATGATTACGTTGTTAGCACCAGAAGTAATGTCTTGGCCAGCGGCGTGTCCGATAATTACATTATCCGCACCTTGGTTTACTCCTACGTTATTGGCATTTGTTCCAACAACAACACTGTGGTTCATTGAAGTGGCATTTAGCGCAGCATTACTACCAACTACCACATTGTAGTCACCAGTAACCGCACCAACACCAACCGTTTTATAACCAATGTAAACACTGTCTGTGCCGCCGTTAAGTGCAACACCTACTTGAAAACCGATGGCAGTATTGTTTGAATTGTCGGTGTTTTGTACTTTTAACGCTTGATAACCGATTGCAACGTTACCGGCAGAAACATCTTCAGTTTGTAATGCTTGTTGGCCAATGGCAACGTTGTGATTTGCGTTGATAAATCCAGATCCAGCTTGGTATCCAACGGCGACATTCGACGACCCTGTTTGGATTGCCGTGCCAGCTTGATGGCCGATGGCAACATTTTTTTCACCCGATGTGGATGCATCAAGCGAGTAGTTACCTATGGCAATATTGTGTGCGCCAGACGGAGTTGAGCCAGAAGATGCACCGCAATATGCGTCACGGCCAATAGCCACGCTGTCGATAGCGGAAGAAACGTACTTACCGGCATTGTGACCAATGAAAGTATCGTCAAGGCCGACAAGATTCATACCAGCTTGATGACCAATCAGCGTGTCCTTGGAATGTGTCGTTATAGTTGTTCCGGCCTGATAACCGATGGCGATGTTTTCCGCACCCGAAGTCGTTGCATCAAGTGCGTAGTTGCCAATGGCAATATTAGAGTTGCCGGTTGCGTTGTCAGAATTATCACCAGCAGTGTCAGCAGCTTTAAGTGCGCTGTAACCAATCGCTATGCAGTCATCTGTGGTGGTTGCATAGACGCCAGCATCGGCCCCCACAAATGTGTTGCGCCCACCAGATGTCCCGCTACCGGCTGTCTGAAATCCAGCAACATAACCAAGAAATGTGTTGTAATCACTAGTTGTAACAGCCGCACCAGCAGATGAACCAAGTGCCACGTTGCCGAAACCTTCTGTGCAACCAACCAAAGCATTTTTTCCAACAGCAACTAGATGGGTAGCACTCGTTGCAGCCTCAGCAGCACCAGAACCTACGGCAGTAGCGTTACTTCCCTTGAAGTTTGTAAGGGTGTTGTGACCTACCCCAACATTATCAGCTCCTGATTCCATTGCATCCATCGAATAGTTACCGATGGCAATATTCTTGTTGCCAGTAACATTAGCAGATATTGTCGGCACTGCCGCGTATGCGCCCGACCCCCCGTCTACTCCAGAAAGCGCACCACGACCAATCGCGATACAGTCATCTGTGGTTGTTGTGAACATCCCAGCAGCAGTCCCAACAAAAGTATTTCTATTACCAGTTGTTGTGTTACCCGCGTACTGACCAAGACCAACATTGAAATCACCATCAGTAACAGTAAACAACGATTTGTAACCTACGGTAGTATTGGCAACACCTGCTGTACAAGAACCCAAAGCACTTTTACCAACCGCAGTCAGATAAGTTGCGGAAGCATTAGCGACTTCTGCTGCGCCACTACCAACTGCTGTTGCGTTGCTGCCTGTGAATGCACCTAAAGCTATATAACCAACAGCGACATTATCATCACCAGAAGCGTTTGCATCCAAAGCCGACGCACCCAATATCGTATTGTTGGCTCCTTCTGTAATTACTTTGCCAGCTTCATAGCCAACAGCGGTGTTATTATTTGCGTCAGTGTTATTCAACCCACTCAACGCCTTATACCCAATTGCTGTTAAGCCATCGACATCAACAGCTACGTCTGCTGCATACCCTCCTATTGCAACTGCATTGCTGCCTGTCCAATCATTAAGTGCCGTATAGCCAATAGCTATGTTGAAATCTGTGGCAGCAGCACCTAATGTACTTCTACCAATTGCTATGTTCCGTTTTCCCGATGTAATTCCAAGACCAGCATTTTGTCCTACGCCGATATTGTCATCTGCGTCAGCGTGGTTAACATTACCAAGCGCGTGATAACCAATAGCTGTACAGCCGGTAGTGCCAGCATCACTTTCGTCCAGCGCATCAGTGCCAACTGCTGTGCAGTATTGTGAACCACCCGCACCGTGGCCAATGTCCAGCGAGCCGACTGTGAATGTGCCGGGGATGCTTACTACGCCAGTTGATGAGATGGTGAGACGGTCTGAACCTCCGCACTCAAAGCGAAAATCGCCTCTTGCTTTAAGATATGCAGACCCAGTTGAGTCTTTCAGATGCAAATAAACTTCTGTATCAGAAGACTCTAATCGTAACGCCTCGTTGTCAGCACCAGAACTTATATGCAGCGGAACTGCTGGCGCAGCGACTCCAATACCCAAGAACGCTGGGCCATCATCTACTGACTCTATAATATAAATACCATCTGTACCACCATCAGACGGCTGCCATTGCATGATCTGACCAGCACCATCTCCACGGATGATGGGTTCGTTCTCGTAAGAAACGCCTGTAGTGTGAATCGAACTTTGTTGAGTAATCCTAGCCATAACGTAGCCTTATGTTTTAGTAAGCTGTACCGGGCGTGTGAACACTATCATCTATCTGCACGCTAAAAACCACGGCAGTAGTTGTAGCTGTTCCCGCTGCTGTACACGCTGTTACGTCTGTAAATTGTACGTCGCCTATATCAGCCTGTGACATAGGAGAAAGTTTTATATGATAAACGTCGTCAGTAGCAACTCCATCTACACGGATGTACATATTTTCAGCACCAACATTTTGAACTAATGCTGTCGCGTACTGATAACGCCCGTCAAGAAGCTTTACGTGTTCACCACCCCCCGCATCAAGAGGAACTGTAACTAAAGAAGGAGTGTTAACTGCGCCGTTTGTTACACGACCAGCCCTTAGAGATAAAGTAGCCATAATAGAAAAAGAAAGTGGAGGGGGCTTTTACACCCCCTCCATTGTTATGAATTAAGTAGTGCGACGACGACGATAGAATATCGGCAAGCAATGGCGAGCATCACCGG
>VTLG01004018.1_pt1 | contig 48650 bp, 78 predicted proteins | sample 4694571 | NCBI WGS metagenome assembly VTLG01 (sample SAMN12604809, study PRJNA352737) | marine metagenome | biome: ENVO:00000447; feature: ENVO:00000209|ENVO:00000569|ENVO:01000036; material: ENVO:00002151; isolation source: viral sequences binned using virsorter ... | reverse complement strand
TTTCAGCAGCATCATTGTCTGTGTTAAATCTTATTGTACCTACACTAACACCAGTAGGTCTGTTTGCTGTTGTACCAGCAGGAATCCTTAATACACTATTGGCATTGAGGAAACTTAATGTTGTTATAATTGCTTGAGTGCTAGTGGAAATCTGATTCCCACTAATCTGGGTAATTGCCATGATACTTTATTAGATGGGGAACTCTTTGATGTGGACTTCATCAGAAGCAAGTGGTGCATCAGTAAAGACTACGTTTGCTCCGTTTGCGTCTACAGTATAGTTAATACCTGCAATCTGGACAACACCATTCAGTGTAACTAAAACAGAGTCATCAATATGTGCGATACCTCCACTATATGTAGAAATTGGGAATGTTAATGTACTACCGTTACCAGTATAATTCTTAGTAATATACTTATCAGCAGCAACACCACCTCGACCAGTTACAACTAAGTCGCCATCAATCTTAACATTACCTAGGATATTCATTCTATATCCTGTAACAGCAGCAGTACCAATACCCATATTCTGAGTGCCACTAAAGGTAGCAATATCAATAATACCAGTATCAGTTAAACCAAACTCCTTCCATACTTGGTTATAGTAAATCCAACCAAGAGATTTACCTGGAGTCCAGTTAATGTTATAAACTAGGTCTCCATCAGCAGGAGTAGGATAACCAGTGATGTTAGAGAAGTCAGGTAGTCCATTTGCATCTTCTGGTGCAAGTAATGTTTGCTTGATAACTGTTCCATCTTGGTTATAGTATGAAATTTTCTTCGCTTGAATGTTATTCGTAAAGGTTGTTAGACCTTGGAATGTAACAGGACCAGCAAAGATAGATTCTAACTGGTTAGATGCTCCACCAATTACAGTGAGTTTATCAGTTAAAACCAATTCAGAGAATGTTTCAATGGTTGTATTTTCTTCACCAACAACATTCAACTGTGCAATATCTTCGTTTGTTATCTGACCTGTAACAGGGTTGATAACTTGGTTACCAATGAATAGGTCACCATTTGAGTTAAGTCCAGAGTAGAATGCAACACCTGCTTCTTCTTTAATACTCTGTGAATATCTAACCTGATTTTGAGATAAGGTTTCTACTTGTGTCTGAGGGAATGCAGTTGAGTAGTTACCAGGACCGAAACCAAGATATTCAAATGTATGGTTACCAGATCTAAGTATAGAGTGTCGTCGTAATTCACAAGGGATGGGTGCGACCGTTCCATCATTATTCTCTCGAATATTAATCTTTCTGGTTTCTTCATCACCAGCACGAGCAGTGAGAGAAACACTAGACAATCTTGCGTTGACCGAATCATAGTTGGGAGTTGTACCTGGTTGAGTCCATCCTGTATCCGATAATAAGAATTGAGTTGCTTCCTTAGTAATAGACAGTTTTGGATCTAAATTAGGTGTAGGTGAAGCACCATCAGTTGCATTTACCAATCCAATAGTTTGGTTATCGGCAACAGACACAGCAGCACCAGGGTCAGCAAGGGGGTTATCTCTATCAAACGTAGGATAAACCTCATTGACGTTTTGTGAGAATTTTCTGTCATTGAAGTTAGCAGTTGATGGAGCAATACTTGCACATAATAAAGTCAAGTAGTATATACCATCATTAACACCTCTTTCAAACTTCTGGACAGTTTCTATATCATAAACATAGAATGATCTGTTTAACTTATAAGATGTAGTATCACTATTAAGTGGTTGTAATACATAACCAGAGATAGGATCTCTTGGTAATGGATTAGTCTTATCCTTGTCTATAACATAGCGAACACGATATGTCCTGTCTGCCAAGTCTCTACTATCTGGGATACGCTTAAGGAATGTAGTAGGAGTGAAGTTAACAGTGTTGTAAGTAGTATTAGTAGAAAGTGTTGTATAGATACCGTTGTTTGTAGCAGATACCGATAAATACCATCCACCAGTGCTAACAACGCCATTGATTGTATAAGTCGCACTATCATATTGTAAAGGAGATCCAGCAGTACCAGCATCTTTACCAGATACACTTGGACCATAAGGTGAAATACTTGCAGAGTGAGTGGTTGCTACGTTAGCACCTTGAGCAACAAGTAAGCAGTTTAGTTTATCTGCTATAGCACTGCCTCCAGTACCATCTTGTCTAGCACCAATCGTGTAACCCTGAACTCTATTTGTTGGTGGTGATGCTTGAACTGTATATCCATAGAGATATAATCTAGTTCCTGGTGTACCACCCTGTCCTGCTAATGCAGCATTAATTGTTTTGGTTCTTGGAATGTCAATGTTAACCCAGTTAACTGATACCTCATCACCAAAGATGACGTTACCATTAACTACTCCAGTATTATTATTAGTAAGTGTAACTACCCTTGTGGATGTATTGACACTACCTACTGTTGTACTAGCAGCAATACTTGTGCCAGTAACATTCATGCCTTGAAGCACACCCTCGATTGAACCATCGTTTGCGAGTGTGATTGTATTTGTTGCGTTTGCACCAGTAGCAGTTGTTGAAATAACATCAAGTGCTTTAGGTGGTACAACGTGAGATATTGTTCCTGCCTTATCTTTAGAGAATGCTTTTGCTTTAAATCCAGCAGACCTAAGTGCAGTGCTACCAAAGTTACTGTTAGAGTTAGTAATCGACATGTCACCACCACTTTCAGCAGTGAAGTGACCTTGGAATCCAACAGCGAAAACAGAAACTGCCTGAATGAAAGCATCATTAGATGCCATGATGTGTCTGTGTCCCCATCCCTTACGGTATTCAGCGAAACCGTCTAGGTGAGCACCATCTCCAGCAGTTGCTACGTCATAGTTACCAGTTGATGCGTTATATCTAACGAATGCTCTATCATCTTTCTGTAGTGATAGTCCAGTAAACTGAGCAACAACCATTGATTTGAAACCAGTTGCCTTACTACCATCAGCGTGCATACCATTCATACCCCACACACTTCTTAGTGATAGGTTGAAAGCATAAGGTGATGCAGAGTCAACAGTATCAATCTCAGTCTTAACTGTTATATTAGTACCTACTGCGTTTCCTGTAGGTTCTCCTTGCATCTGATAAGTAAATACATTACCTGATGCTGATGTGACGGTGAAACTGCCGTTATACAACGAAGCATCGACTTCCGATTGTGGACCAGTTGATCCAGTAACACCAGAGATGTTAATGTTAACACCAACAGAGAATCCGTGATCTCGTGGGTTGTCGAACTCATCAACTGTAACTGCTGTTGCTGTTTGTCCATTCCTAGTAATCTGTAAGATTCTATATTCGTCAGAAATCGGACCAACAATTCTGTTTTCCTCAACCCTTGCCTGAATTTGGTCAGTTGATGGGTCTCCAGATGTATCAGGAATTGTTGCAAATGCTTTAGATACTTTCTGATAGTATATTTCTAAGTCTGTTCTTTCTAGTATGTTTGGTACAGCAGAGTAGTCTGCGTTAGGTACAGTACCAGCAGAAATAAGTGTTGATAATGTATTCAAACCATCTGCAAACTCAAAACATGTGAGTCTATGGTGTGAATACTTAGGTGCTAATGTCGTTACAGAGTCAGGTTTGAAATATACACCTTCCTCAGCACCATCAAAGAATGAGAATTGCCAGAAGTAAGTACCACCAGTTACCTTGAAAATTGCTGTCCGAGGTGGAATCTGTGCTTCTGTGTTAATACCTTGTGCAGGTAATGTTGTAGGATATGGGACATACTTAGGAATAATCTTAGTACGTCTGAGGTCAGTACCAATGACTGAACAACCTCTTGGGACTATAACTCCTCCTTCACAAGAGTTATACTTATATAATACGTTATTTGGTGACGTTAAGTCTAAGTTAGAGTTAGCATCAATAGGAGCAACGTTTGTATATAAAACATCTCCTGGTCTGTTATCAATCTGATACTCAGCAGGATAAAGCATGATGCTGAAAGCATCAAACTCGTCATTACTCAAACCAACTCTATATGAAAATCTTGCTACTTCTAGGAATGCCCTTTGTAATGATTTAAAAGGACGCAACGCTGAGTTACCCCTGTTGTCAATCGCATCAGAAGCATCAAAATCATCAGGGTTGACGTAAATAATACGTCCCGTACGGGACGTAATAATATTCTTTAGTCTAGTTAGTGACATTACCTATTTACTTTCTAGTTATTTATTTGGTCATCAACCACTGCCACCAGCGACGGTTGCGTTAGGATCGAAGTTTCTAGTTGTGAATGCAGTTGAAGCATCCTCAAATCCAACAAGAGTGGCAACATTGTTAGCAGTTGCATTCTTAATAATAAGTCTCTCGCCTGGTCCAATAACAAGTTGATTTATTTTAGCAATAGCATTATTGCCAAGTGCTACACCAACAGCAATCCAGTGCTTATCTTCCACAGCAGTTGTTGCTGTAGTGATACTAGAGATTGTACACTCTGTGCGAGTTCCAGTCCCAAGTTTAGGATTGTCTAGGAATACATGACTTGTAGTGAAATCAATGGAATTTATTCCCTTAACCACTTTCAATGAAGTGCTAGTATAGTCTCTGACATAACCGTATGCTGATGCTGTTTGAGCAGTAACAGTATAAGTTACACCATTGAATGTAAATGTATCAGTGCTGTTTGTCCAAGTTCCAACTAAGTCATAAACATAGAAAGAAGTATATTCGTAAGTTGCACTAATAGTAATCAAACGGTCACTACCACCATAACTTGAGTTAGCAGCAGTACCAGTAGTACCTTCATAGAAATACATACTGGATGGAGGTGACGCATTTGCTGACCAGTTATACTGGACATATGCTCCAGCATTTCCTGCTGTACCGTTTGTTGTCTTACCTGTAGTATATTCTGTGCCGTCATCAGAGTTACCAGCAGTACCATCAGGTCCCCACTCACCATTAACTGTTGCAGATACATGGAAGTCTAAACTTGCCATTGATGCGTCAGCAACATTAAAACGATAAGTCCTATCACCAAACTGTGTAAAGGTTGTGCCTTTAAACATGTCGTAAGTACCACCAGCAGTTGTCGTTGAAAATACGAAACTGTTTACTGCCGTGGCAATACCACCTGTAGAAATCGTACCTGTTGCACCACCACTTGCTGTAATACTATCACCAGCAGCAAACTCATTAGCAGATCCAGCAAGGGTTGTAGGTCCAATATAAGCGATTGTACTACCTGACCCTGATGCTATTGCGTAAATGGTTGCGGTTGCAGTGTTGCCTCCAGACCCTTCTACAAAACTTTCTCCAACTGCAAATGTACCAGTAGTTGATTCGAGTGTTATAGCACGAATTGCTACTGCTTTAACGAATACCTCAGTATATGCTGGAGTGTAAAAAGACTCAAACTTAGCAGTCTTTTCATTCGTCATGTTTGTGAGGACTGTGCCTCCAGTTAAACCAGCAGCAGTTGTAATTGCTGTTCCAACTGTAAATCTATATCCTGTAATAATATCTCCCTTATGAAGCAAGTAAGTTGATGCTCCAACTGCGAGATCTTGGTCGTAGTCTTTTATGGCAACATTATATGCTGCACCTGTGCCATCGTTAGCGATTGTTAATGCAGCAGAAGCAGATGATGAAACGTCACATTCATACAGCACAGCATTGCTGTTCCCCTGTTTATTCTGTGCAAGTATTCCTTGATTTGCCATGAGTTTTAATAGTTATGATCCTGCGAAGAAGAATTGTTGTTGTCTGGTGCGACCAGTCAGATTTGCTGCTCCAATACCAGCACCGAATGTAACATCGTCTAATGTTACGTTTGAAGTTGACAGTAGTGTAGCGTCTGCGTCTGGAAACTTAATTGTTCTTGGACCTGTAAGGTTGCTTACATCTAACGTCGCTTGACCGTTTATATTACCAGTCTGTTTAAAGACAGGTGCATAATGGGTCTTATTATATAAGTCATTACTACTGAGAGCAGTAATAATTGTATTCATTCCACCTGAGTTATTTAGACTATTCGTCAGAGGGAATTGGAATGTTTCATTAGATAATGAGTTTTGGTTTGCAACACTAAAGGTTATCTTCTTAGTTGTCGTTGTTGGGTCTTGCAAAATAAGAGTCTCAACACTCTTGTTTTGAAGCACCTGCGTTGCATCAGTACCTACTAAAGTAATAGCAAGGTCAGGCATTGTGATTGTCCTGTTTGCTGTTAATGCAGACGTATTGAAGATAGCATACTTAGTTGCAACCTCAGCGTCAGCAGCAAGTTTTAGATTAACTAATGTCTTACTGAGAAGAGTTTGCTCTGCCTTCGTATCAATTAGAGTTGAAGACGTTGCGGTTGGTTCAGCAGTTGTTGTTACTGTGCCACCATCAGGTAAGAAGTATGACCTTCTAGTACCAGAAGTAATTGCCCAGTTAATCTGGAATATTGCTTCTTCTGTACCATCAACAAGTACAAAGTTATCCTCATCTATGAGGACAGTCTTATTTCTTAGTGTCTGTTGTGTATCATCACCAACTAAAACCGTACCATTACCAGAAGTAATAGCAGGTAGTGTCATAATTCTGGTATTAGTACCAGTACCAACATTACTTACCTCAAATCTTGCTTTCGGACCTTGAGCATCCTCTAGGATGAAAGATCCATCTGCCATAACAAATTGACCAGTTACTTTAACTGCCCCTGTGCCTTTAGGTGCGAATACTATATCAGCATTATCAGCACTATCATCTAGTGCGGTAAAATATAATGAAGCATATTCCGAGCTATTCAGAATACGAGACATATAAAAACCACCATCACCAAAGGTAATTCCCAGTTGGTCATAAGCGGTTTGGTAGAATCCAGTATCTCTGTCCAAATCAAAGGATATACCTGGAGCATCTTTAGTACCCTGAGCAACACCTTTAAAGAGTTGATTTACTTTTGCTTTTCGGTTAGGAATCAATGGGTCTGATACCACAACAGGAAGAATCGCTTCTCCTGACAGATTAGCATCCGAGATTGTTTCTAACTGTGATATCTTTTTAGTTCCCACGAATCAAATACACTATTGGCTACAGGTCTATTTATACGGATAATCAATCGGTCCGTAGCCGAGTAGGTGCTCATATAATCCCATTGCTTTTTGAGATTGACCTTCATGGTACTCTACGAGTTCTCTAGCACATGTAAGAATCTCTTCATATGCCCTTTTAGCATCATAAGATTCATCATCAATAAACTCTTTCAAGACTTCAGTTATACGTTCCTTAGGAAGTTTCGCATAATCATAATTAACTTTCACGCTTTTTTTCCTCCATAGGTTTCTGCTCAAGATCTTGAGTAGTCATTCCATGATCCACAGTATACACATTTGGATCTGCATCTGGATCATTTAATAATGCTGGATTATCATTTCCCATCTCTCATCTCCTGATGTAAACGTTCAGTTGCACGCAACTTTTCTAATGCTGCAACAACTTCAGGAGTTTCCTCCCATTCCCAGGTCTCTTCACGACCCTTCTTGTCTGTCTTGCTGAATGATTTTTTGGTCATGCTTTTCTTGTTTGATTCTTCGCTTTACCATCTTAGCATACTTAACATCGTCTGTCGAGTACCAGTCTGGATGTTGTTTAGCTCGTTTGATTATTAGTTTGGCTGCCTTTTTGTCTTTCATGTTTTAAGAATTGGTATTTATCGTATTTGCTATCCCTTTCGATGGTGATAATAATGGTATCGATAATACGATTAAAAGACCTTGACATCTGACGATATCCACTCCCAACATATAATTGTCCAGATACAACTGCTACCGTAGCAGTTCCCCAAAACCAGTAATACCACTGTGTTTTCACTTGGTGACTCTTTTTAGTCATAATAAAACCCTCGTTTTTCTCATAGTATAGCACATTTGTAAAGGTATTTATACCCCTTTACAGGAGGTAAAGATTTTGGCAATTATCCTGGAAGTCTGACCTAAATAATGGTAGACTTAAGGAGGTAAAAGATGAATCCAAACCATCTTTATTATGGTGTTTAACGTTAACGGTATGGAGCAACAAAACGATGCATAACGCAATTTCAAAAAATCAACTAGCAGATTGGTCATTAACCGATCAACAAGATCAACAACTAGAAGACTACTACGAATGTTTAGTTGAGTGTATAGACGAGCAAAACTATTGCAAGCGAGTCTGCAAAGAAATTCTTATGTATCCAACATAAAGTCAAATTAAAAAAGTCACGTAAAAACCCCCTGCAAAGGGGGTTTTTTTATGAGTCTGATGATTGAAATATGGTTCTGTCCCAAATACCTTTAGCATGAGCATTATGCTCAATTAATTTTTGTGCCCATATTCTGTCTTCTAGGGTCACTTCTCTATTCAATCTAGTCTTACAAGCGATGACAGATAATCTAAGTCTATAATCTTTACTTAGCATGACGAGTTTTATTTGAGATTATAATACAGTCATTTTCATAGTCTGCTTTAAAATCTAAAGCATCATCATGATCCCAACATAACTCACCATATAATGCATTAAGTGTAGCCATGTCTTCATACAAATCCGTTGGTTTCTCTTGCATCACTTGGTTTCTACTCCATATTCGATTATTATTTTTTTAGAACTTCTACCCACTGAATTTAGTGTTTGAGTCCTTTCGACATTACCTCCAAGTAAAGCAGCAATTTGCAATATCTCAGAAATCAATTCGCCTTCGTCTTCTATCATAGTCTAGGAATGTAGTTACGGACTTTATCTGGTATTAGTGGCAATACGTCACTTTCAACCCTTTCGACAATTTTATCAACGATACTTATATCTATATCCATAAATGGAGGGATAATACCAAGTAGTCGCAAAGTTCCATCAAGAAAGAGAGCAAGACAAATAAATCCAAGAACCATACTAATGATGGTTGCCTTAAGATTATGCTCTGCCATTGATGCTTCATCGATTGCTCTTGCCTCATCTACCGCAGCAGCAATCATAGCATCGACTTCCTCTTTCGTATAACAAAGACTTTTGATCGTTTCTTCAGTCATCGTAAGCAAGTTAGAGCAACAATGCTCCTATTACAAATCCTTTTCCGAAGGATAGCACGAGCATTTGGTAGTCTGTTAGATTGAATTTTTCTTGGAGTTTCTTCGCCAAATTGCGATCCCAAGCAGCAACCTTATCGAAATACTTTTTAATCATAGCATACCTGTCAAGTTTTAGGGGTGTTCCAGTTTTCTGATCCGCCTCCCGCCCAAGGGGAGTGCTTCTCAGTAGCTAATCTATACATTTTTTCATGCATAGTTATATTGTCTGCAATTTCTTCTTCTGGTCTTGGATTCTCGTTTGGGTCTTTCGCTATTGGCATTGTATCATGTGGATGGGGTACGTCGTCAAACCAGGCATCTAGCGGTAACCTGTGTAACGGTTTATTCATTTTAGATTAGATTTCCATTTTCCTGTTCTTTTATCTAGTGTTCTCACTTCTCCTTTACGCAATGGTTTTTGTGCTTTCGTGACACGAATATCTCCTCTCTCCTTCATTCTTTCTTTAGCAGCAAGAGCATCTTTAGTAAAATCTTTCCACCTCTTCCCATGCGTTAACTGAAGTTTTCGGTCAGCAACCGCCTTCGTGTTTTCAGCACGTTTCTGCTCATCAGATTTTTCATTGATATTTTGCATTGAATTCCTTAAATGAGGATTGGCAATCAGGTGGATCTGGATATTTATATCCCTTCATCTTCATCCACTTGTTATGTAATGCACCTAGTATCCATGACTGAGATAGACTCTTAGGTCCATTCTCTAGCAACTCAAGATACTTTTCATTACTTGTGTATGCTTTGTATTCTTCTCTCCAATTGGAGTCATCAAAGTCTACCATTCAAATTTCCTCCTTTTCTTCCAGTCTTGATACATCTCACCAAACTTCATACCTTCATGTGATTTGATGTCACCTTTCAGTATTCTTTTTTGGTCTTCAGTGAGTTTCACCATTGTAGCATATTCTTGTGGGAATTGCTTAATTTCTGTTGCAATTTCATCAGAGGTCATTTTTTATAATGATAAGAAGGTTTGTTGGTTTTGCCCAGTTTACCACTGCGTACCTTAGTACCAGAGGTCTCACCGTCACCTTTAGGGTGTTTACCAGCAGCAGATTTTCCTAAATTAATAGATTTTCCTGGTTTCTTAGACTCAGTATCGTGTAACCTCGCTGGTTTGCTCTTGTCTTTGGTTATCACGGATTCTTGACCGTGTTTGCGTCCTAAACGACGCATTGTTTTCCCAAATCTACGTTTAGACATTTTATCAGGTTTTGATGTCTGATAGGAAACCTCTCGGCCAGTTTGTCCACTGCCATACTTGTATTCCCCTACACCTTTCTTGTACCCGATACCCTTCTTCTTAAGATCTTTCTCAAGACCCTTTCTCTTCTTACGATTTCCACCCTCACTATCTCCACGGTCAGCAGAAATATTCCCAGTAACCTGAGTTTTAGATTTCTTAAGCATCCTAGTAGTAGGATTGCCCTCCATGAATTGTTTGTAAGTCTTCATCGTAGTGACACTTCTATCATTGGTATTTATATTATCCACCTGCTAGTCTATCATAATCTTCGTCTGTATAACTATCCAATTCCATTATAACTTCCTTATGATGTTCAGCAGATCTTCTAATGGCATCATAACATCGTTCCAATTCTTCTTGTTTTTCTTCTGGTGTCATTACCATTTACCTATAGGACAATGCATTGTCGGTATTCTAACCTTGATCGGCATAACGCACCCACATTGACTACAAATACTTAGTCTCTGTAGGTGCTCACACTTTTGGCAAATACCCATTCTTTGATTAGCCTGCCTTGGAGCAGGTCTGTTGCTTAAAAAGTCCTTAATTTCGTCCATTTAAGCGTTTTATCATCATTTTCGTCGATTTCCTGATTTGACGCAATCGTGCAGTCGCAGCTTTACTCTTCCAGTTGCGACCCCTCTTCCTTGGTGTTTCGTGTTTCTTGAGCAGCATCGACCTTTGCATCGTCAGGTGTACTATTTAGGAATCCTTGCTTAAAATCTTCGACTTGACTTAAGACATCGGGATCCACTGGTGGTCCTGATTGGACTACAGGACATAATAGAGCAGTTGCACCATCAGGACGTTTAATCCTAAAAACCGTCCGATTCCTTTCACACATCGTGAGAAGAAAGGGTAAATTTGATGAAGCTTCTGCTTCTGTAACGTCTTGTATTTCGTTCATATTATTCTAGGAAACTGAACTGATAGGTCCGAATTTCTGCCTCTGTGACTTCTTCGATGCCTTTTATGGTTTCCGCAAACCCCTCAGCACCTTCACTATCCCATTTCCATTCCACTCTTTTGAGTTCACCCTCATCAGAGCGAATAGTGACACTTCTATCTGAAAAATTGATAATAATCTCAGATACTTCAGAATCGCACATGGATTTCCTTCGGATACTTGTAGTATAGCATACCTGTCAAGAGACTTTACCACCTGTGCAATTCCAAGGAGAATTAGGATCTATCTTCTCCATCCAATTAAATCCTGAACCTGGTGGGTAAATATATTTTCCATTCTCATCAAATTGAGGACCAACTTTCTTTGCAGGGTATGTGGGGTATGGTCTCAACCCTGCTCTCATCTCTCTACCCTTTCTCTTCCTTTCATCATTACCAGTCTCATGACCTTCAGGCATAGTTGGCCATGATGTACCTAATATCCTTTTAATATCTTCTCTGGTATATCCCTTCATAAAACCTGTACAACTCCCTTGACATCAGGTATCTCCATCATTAACTTACGTTCAATACCCATCTTCAATGTCTGAGAACTCATAGCACATGTCTCACATGCACCACCAAGTCTTACCTTGACCCATCCATCTTCTTGCTCAACATAGTGTAGATATCCACCATCTGCTTCGATGTATGGTAACAGTTCTTCTAAGACTGTTATTATGTTTTCGTCAGTTAATTCCATTAGTTTAGATATATGGTTTTAGCAACAAGTTTCATAGTCTTCTTAGCAGTTAAAGTCATAGGACCATCAGTAGCATTTGCTGTAACAGAAACTTTTGCATCCAAAGCATATGCACCATCTTCAACATCAATAGTATATCCACCCTTCTCAACAGTATGAGTAGCACCACCAGCAGCACAAGTCATCATATATGGACCTGGTGTAGTAATAGAATAAGGTGGAGTCTTAGTAGTTGATGATTCAATCTGTTTAAAGTTAATTGGACCACCTACATTAGAGAAACGTCCACCAGAAGGTGCTTTAGGATCCAAATAATTTAAGTTTTCTGTTAATGAGCAAGCATTAAAGGTAATAGCATTACCAGCATTAATAGTAAATTCTCCTGGACTATATGTCTGTGTCTTATATGTGCTCTTGAAACTAGATCCAGCAATAACCATATCACGAGCACCTAACTCGAAATTGGTCAAATTGAGTTTTAGTCCACTACCAGCAAATTGTAAATCTAGGTCACTACCAAAGGAAAGTTGGTGTTTTTGGATTTTACCAGCTGATCCTGCCTTCTTACCATTTTTATCAACCTGTTTTGCTGCTCCCTGAGCATTAAGTGCATACATTCCACCAACGGTAATATGCATGTCACCAGTAACATGTAAACGATAGTCACCTTCAATGGTACGACAATAATCTCCATCAACTGTCTTACATTCATCACCATGCACTTCAAGAGTATGGTTACCAGCATAAGTTGAGTGGTCTGCGACCATGTTACCTTCATCAGTCTCAGTATTACCACCAGTGTTTGCTTTAGTCTGCTCTTTTACATAATCTGCTAATTCTTTATCTGTTATATTTGGATTTTTCCTTCTTGCTTCCTGTTTTGCCTTATATTGTGCTAATTGAGCATTATTTTGCTTAATTGAGTGGAATGTTGACCCAGATGCCTTTTTAGTAATAGTTGCTTGTCTACCAGGTGTTCCTAATTGAGATTCGTAAGCACCACTAATGAAGTTTGTTGCATCAGTCAAAAATGGGTCTGCTTCAGATAGGAAGGAATCTAAGAAACCTCCACCTCCATCTTGATTTGCTTTTCCATTATCACAACTACCTTTATTCGACCCCATCAATTTCTTCAAATTAGCTAATTCAGCAGGAGTACATGATGTAGTACCAAAGAATGGTTGCCAACCTACATTATCACCACCATCATTTGCTGACCTATCACATTGGGGTTTTAGTTTAGTAAAGAATAATGCCAAAATACCTGCAAAGAAACCACCAGCACCAGATCCACCAGGAGTAGCAATTTCGTTAATATCGAAATTCTCATCCATGATGCCTGTGCCTGATGCCCACTTTTCCATAATACTACCAATTCCTGCTTGACCAGAAACTAGACCCTTAACTGTAGAAAGAATTCCACTAAGACTTGAAATCATTCCTTGTACACTACATGTAATAGAATCTAAAGTCTTTTCAAGTCCTTTAGTCGCCATTTCAGCTTTTGATATAACTCCTTCCAACTGACTCTTAATTAAATTCTCGATTGTAGAGATTGGAGATGAAATAAGAGAAGAGAGTTGAGCATCTAATCCGCAAATCGACCCTAATATAGCTTGTAGTGCTTGCTCAATAACTTTGAAACTTTCACCAGGAACACCTGTAAAGGATTGCTTAAATGATGCTTTTTCGATTTTTTGCACTAAATCGTCTAATTGCATCCTCATAGCAGAAATTACCTGAGAGAATAATGCTCCAAGGTAGTTTTTAATCTTTCCTGTCAATTTCTCCATCGTAACCAACTTACCTTCGACAACATCGATAAAATCGCCATTATCGGTTTTTACAAGTTGACTAGCAGTTACAGAAACATCCTCTAAAAGGTATCCTAACTGATATTCCATAGTTTTGTATGGACCACCTACACCGTTAGCAGCAGGAATTGGATTTTCTGGAGATCTTGGTTTTTGGGGATTTGCAGCACTTCCTGCCTGTCCTGGCTTATTTGCATTATTATAAGGTGCTCCAAAACTGCCTGGTTCAACAGTTTCTTGCTGTGGACCAATAGCAACAGAATTGGACTCTGTAGGAGCTCCAGTAGTATTCTCCATTACGTTAGATTCGCCAGGAGGCAATGTTGCTGCATTTGGCGAAACACCTTCTGGATACTCTTGTGATGAAAATATGAATTTCTTGGTTTTCTTCTTATACCCAATATGCGACCTCATGACACCCATAACAAGAGGCATTTGAGCATCTTGACCGTCCATGAAGAATCCCATGACAATTGCGCCAGGTTGCAACCATCCACTTGACATCCCTAATCCCCAAGATCCTGGTTGATTAGTAGGCTGCAAAACAGTCGCCCAAGGTAAATCTTCGGTTTTTAGCTCTGTAGCAGTACCACCTTTTGGAGTCGTATAGTAGTTTAACACCCTACACTTAACACGACCAATATGTAGTGGATCTTCATTATCCTCAACTTCGCCAATCCACCAATAAAAGCCATCTTTACCTACAAAGTTAGTAGTAGACTCATTCAGTATATTGTCAACGTTGTTTGTACTAACTGTCATGAAACCAATGTTTTTAAATATTTATGGAAAAACCTTATACGCGAAAAAATGTGCCGAGTTTTTTTCCCGCCTTTTTGGGAACTAAAAGTCGAATTATATATGCGACTTTATTTTATTGAGTCGGTACATCTCATCACCCCCGAATACTTTCAGTCCTCCAGGAGTGACAGCTTTGTCTTTGCTTTCGTAAACGTCTTTGGTTATTCTTACTTCAGATGATACAATACCACCTGCAATGATACATTGATTACCAATCACATTTCCACGCCAAGATTGACCATCCCAATGGAAAATCATATCACAGTTGGCGTTTCTTGTCCAGTCTAAATTATAATTTTCAACAACAATTCTATTGGGTGGATGCTCCACCATTCGATGATACTTTTCTCGATAAGGTTTGTCTTCCCCTTCAGATCTCTTCCATTGTTTTGAATGGTATCCTCCTTCGATTTTCTCCCAAAGAAGGAATACCTGAGAAAACTCAGTGGGAAAAGATTGAGCTTGTCTTTTATTATTATACAGTCCTAAAAGACAACTCTCAAACTCAGTCGTCAAAGACTTTACATTCGGGCTCACTTGGATTCATCTCACAAAATAATTCAATACAGTTAGGATCGTGATGATCTCCTGCTACGATCTCTTCATGGTGGTTGTGCTCATACACTTCTAATTCATGTAGTTCCTCTTTCACATGCCTTCTAGTTTGAGGTGAGATTTGAGGATCAGATAATACAGCTTTGTCGAACTCTATGTGTGCTTCAATTGTTTTCATAGGAAGTTACCCCTAGTTATACATTACTATTTAGGTAATGGAACCGAATCCCTACACAACATCATCTCAGTATAGAGTGTTTCATTGGTGTATTTGTGACGTAAACCTGATATAACATAGCGTCCGCTATACTTATAGTCTACCTCAATCCTACTACCAACTGGTTTTGTCTTAGGAATTTTAATTTCGACTCCATATCCTGAGTATAGGTCAAGATTACCTGGAACGACAACCAGTAACTGCACATTTTTCAGGGATTGCACACGTAAATGTTGATATGACTGTAGATATGGTATCTCATCATAGTTTTTTGTCTCTTCTGTCTTTGTCCCAAGAGTAAAGTTTCCTACCTTCCAACGAGGTCTATCATACATCCTGTTAGGTAAGAAGTCATACCTAATTCTCTTAGGGTTTTGAATTAATTTCTTTATGTCTTCATCAAATGTCTCAACAGGGTTCTTAGAAGATGCTTTACCTACATGAGACATCTTATTCCAGAACTCACTGATGTCATACTCATGAGCATGAGTAGCAGTCAACATATCTTTTGATATCTTTCCGTTAGCAAACATGTTAGGGTCAAACCCTACACTAAACCCAGACCATGCACCCTGTCTTAATCCTGTTAAGTAATCTCTATCAGCAGGGAATACTATCCCCTCTATCTTCATGTCATCCTTTGCTTCATCACCTGATTTCTTTGCTGAATAAACGTATTCATATAGTTGTGCCTTACCCTCACTGATATTAGTTTCTGTCTCAAAAGACTGCTCATTAACATCATCTATTATCTTATCAATAGATTTGAAATGATATCCCATTATGTTTTCCCAGAATAGGAATCCATTCTGCTTCTCATCTTTAGCACCACCACCAGCAGCCCTAACAGTCCTCTTTGCTATCCAATAAATCATATCCATGATTCTCCAGTTGGATGCAATAAAGATATGTTTATTCTGTGTCTTCTCTATGTGTAATTTCTTTTTAGTATTGAGGTAGTCTTTACCTTCAATCAACTCTGTAACTATCTCACTTGCTTCTACCTTATTCTTAAAGAGAGTCTTAGTGTTACCAAAGACACTGAGTACTTCATTCTTTAGAAACTCATCAGAGACACACTTAACTGTGTATGCTTCTGCATTACCTGCTCTTACCCTATCAGTAATAGTATATGCCCTCATAATATAAGTTGCTTTCTTATGCACCGTCTCAAGTTTCAACTCCCATATCTCACTACCATTAAGACTACCAATAACTCCACTAGCATCCTCAAGTACAATCTCACATTCAAATGTTGCCTGACCAATACTCTCTGTTATAAAGGCAGCCTTAGCTAAGACAGAAAGATCACTAGCACCTTGAGCATTCTCAACATACTCACCGTCACGTTTTATTTTAAGACCAATCTTGACATCAGTGGATGTCTGTCGCTTCATTGCCATAGTTTATTTCCAGATGCTATTGTATGATTGTAATTGATCGACCAAAGATTCTTTAGGTTGACCACCCCCACCAACAACAGTTGGTTTCTTATTATTTGATGCACCAGAAGCTGCTTTAACTGCTTTCATACTCTCAGCACTCATTGCTTTAATCTTTGCTTCCTCTTCTCCAGCAATTGATTGTGCCTTAAGTATAGCTTCAATTGCTTTCTTTTTCTTATCATCTTTTGATTCACCCTTAAATTTTCTATGTGCTTCAGTTGCTTTAGTCATTAAGTTTGACGCTGCACCACTTACCTTATTCCATGCTCCTGTTGCTATCTTCTTAACTCCACTAGCAGCCTGCTTAATCTTACCACCCAAGAACATTGGTTGTGGCATAGGTATCACAGGATTAAAGACAGGACCACCATGAGACATCAGATTAATAACTGGTTGGATTGTAGGTTGTATGATACCACCTGCATCCATCCCTCTCCTGTTCCAAAGTCTTGCTACCTCTTCAGGGGCTATCCCTGCTTTGATTGCTATGTTTCCAGGTGAATTTTTAGCCTTCTCATATAATCTATTCGCTGCTGTGCCTGGTATATCTTTATTGATATTAAAGGCCATGTCTGATTTGAAGTTAGGATTTCCTAGAGTCTCCTGCCTAACCCAATCCATCTTCTTAAGGAGTGCCTTCTTAATAGCTGGTTCAATACTTTCATTACTTTCAATTTGTTTAGTCCCTTCATTGAATGCCCACTCACTCATATTAGCAATAGTCCTACCAAAGTTTATCATCTTACCATCTCTGTCCATATGGAGCCTTGTGCTCTGATTATAAAACTCAGGATCACTATCAAGTAATTCATTATGTTGTTTCATAAACTGTAGTAATGAAGGTCCAGCAGCTTCTACTAACTGTCTCATGTCCATCTCACCACCAGCTTCATACCCCTTAATGTCAGGGAAGAAATTGTTTACATTAATTGGACCACCTTCAGACCTACCAGGTAATTTGTATCCTCTAGCACGGGCTTCACCCATCCTCCGACCTGTTAGTCCAGAGTCTTTCCTCGTAGCAGGAGTATCAAATGGTACTACAAACCCACCACGAGATCTCTGTGCAACATACTCTGTGCCATGACCTATAAATGCTGTGCTTCTACCACCATCAAGTGATACAGGATAACCTGACTGAGGTCCAGATATCCATCCACCCTTCGCCATCTCTGGTGTTGCTCCTTCCTCTGGTTTGTCACCTGTATCTCCTTTAGGTCCAGATTGTTCTTTATTATCATCCTGATTGACTGGAGGTTCAGTCTCCCCTTTTATATCTTTCTTATCTCCTGACTGTACTATTGGATCTTTCTTATCATCTTTCTTATCATCTGTAGGAGGTTCTTTTCCCTCCTCTAACTCCTTGTCCTCCTTAGTTAAGGACTCCTTGATCATCATGCCAGCACCAACGACCAAGCCAATGATACCTAACTGTCGTATCATTTTCTTCATAGTGCCCTTCAATCCTTTAGTGAATAACTTGAAAAGTTTCTTCAAGTCTTTCACTATCTTCATAGGATTCTTCAGCCATCGTATAGCAATGAAGAGTCCAGCAAAGTTAGTAATTAACTGGAAGAGACCTACTATTTTCTCCCACCAGTTACCTTCAATTAGTTTTCGTAATCCTTCTAGTCCATTTATTACTCTCTTCGTAAGGAACCTTGCAATAAACCCAAAGAATTTTGTCACCCCTTCTATGATATTCTTTACCGACTCCATATTCTTGGGGTCTGACAACCACTTCATCACTGGACCAGCAATGGCAATCATTAATATATTTTTGAATACATTTAGGAGGTTCATCAACCAACCTCCACCTGGTGATTCCTTCTCCTCTTCTTCTCCAGCACCTTCATCAGGTATAGGTGCAGCACCCTCTGACTTATTAAATGTTGGTTTAAAATCTACCTTGGCACCACCAACCATCTTCTTGAATGCATCGACCTGAATATTCTTGGTCTCCATCATGATAGAAGCAATCGAATTCATCGTCTTGCCTAGATCATTCGTTGCCTTAACATTAAAATTAACTGCCTTTATTACTGCTCCCTGATCACCCTTCTCCTCCTTAGCTTGGCCAACCACCTTTGCAAAGTTTAATTTACCACCTTTCTTTACTGCTGTTGCCATTAGATTTTATCTAGTAGGGGTGACCTTGAACCTGTGATGACTTCTCCTCCTCCACTATTTATTGGCATTGGTAGATGAACAGCAACACCTCTGATAATTGGCATTGCAAATGGTATTACACCATCCTCATCTTCCTCCAACATTGCATTCTCTTCAGACATCTCTCCTAACTCACCACCTTCTGACATTGGTTGGAAATGTGACAACGGTATGTGAGTAAACTCTCCACCAGCAGCAAAGTTTTCCATATCAGTTTGCATTTCTGATTTATCTGCTTCTGCTTTCTCTTCTGCCTCAGTTGGAGGATCTTTAGCATCCTTGTTACCTGTAATCCAACCTGTGATTGTACTTAGATCAGGTAATTTACTAAGTATGCTATCTAACTTACCTTTAATACCACCCAGACCTATGTTTTTAATCATGGTATCCTCAGCTTCCTTAAAGTTTGGTGCATCTGGGAACATGTCAGGAAGTAAATCCCTTGCAAACATATAAGCATCAAGCATTAGAGATAATCTAGGACCAACTGGATAGAAACCTAATCCAATTGGAGGTGGTAGACCAGACAAGTCAAGTATACCTGACGCACCTTCTATAAGACCACCAATACTATCTCCTTGAGCAAACCTATCATAGGCAAACACCATGTTAATGATACCACCAATGATATCAATTGCTTTCGGTCCTATCTGTTTCAACACTGGACCTAGGTCAGTTATACCTTTAGCACCCTTCTTCTTCAGGACTTTCTGAATCCATTCAAAGACAGGTATCTTCTTCAATTGTTTTTCAATTACTCCACCCAAACCTTTCATCTTTTTAAACAAAGGTTGTAACTGCTTCTTGGCAGGGTTTAAAACCTTCTCGATGATAACATTCTTTGCTTTATCACCATACTTTCTCATTAAATCACCAAACCCACCCCATGCATTCTTAATATTCTTATGAATACTCTTTCCAGCTTCTAAAGCTGTATTCCCAACAAACTTTGCACCTTCAACTGCCTTCTTCCCAGCCCAATCAATACCAGATCTTAATTTTTTACCATGCTTAGAGAAGAAGTCACCTATACCTCCCGAAGCTTTCTTCATATCAATCTTGGGTAACTTGAACTTCTTTAAAAGTTTCCTTGGATCCGCTGCTGCAATTGCATTCTTGACACCCTTGGGTATCTTGTCTCCTATTTTGGTACCTACCTCTGCTAGATCATCCATAAATGACCCAGCCTTCGCTCCCTTCTTAGCATCCTGTATTTTATCTGCTGCTTTAACCGCATCCTGTGTCGCTTGTGCTCCCTTCTGTGCTGTCTTTATAATCTTCTTCTGAACGAAGCCGATCATTTTCCTAACCCAATCAGCTAGGTTAGTACACAGGGTAACGATACCCATTATCAAACCGAAAGGATTCATTAGAGCTGCTAGCCCTATGATTCCCATCAGCATCTGACCAAATCCTTTTATCCTATCCCAAAATGTTGCGTTAGGGTCAAACATCTTACCCATACCGCCGAGAAGATTCTCAACAGATCCTGCAACCCACTTAGCTAAGAAACCAAAGACCTTTTGGACAGTTTGAATAGCCCACTGCATTGTCTTAGCATTCTTTGGATCCTTCATGAATTCAAAGACTGCCTTAGTTATTACTAGGCTAATCAAACTGCCTAAGAATTTACTAAGTGGTCCAAAGACTTGCTCTAACCAAGTACCAGCTTCCTGAGTTGTCTCGTTATCTTCTAGGTCAGCATTCTTACCTTCGTTAATGTTACCTCGACCTGGACCTTCAGGTAATATCTTACCCTCTTGTACATTCTCAGCAGCTTTATCCTTCTCTAACCGAGCTTGCTTCTTCTTTTTCTTCTCTTGATACTTTTGAAATGCTATCGTTGCACCAGCAATCGACCTCATTTCCTCAGCAATTTTACCAATACTATTACTAACTAGCCCTACCTGATTGATAGCTCTTGTGTGCTGTCCTAATGCCTTAACTACCGCAGGTTTACCAGCAGCACTATCAGGTTTCGTGGGTTTGTATGTAACTAACTTAGCCATTGGCTGCTTGTCTTTCTTTGTGTCGTTTCTCTTCTTCCTTAAGGAAGTTTATAAGCATATGAATATAGATTTCCTTTTCAAATGGTATAAGGTTATCTATGTATTCAATATTCCACTTATGATGATGCATCAATGCAAAGTTACCTTCATAATATGATCTAAGATCCCCATGAAGTAGGGCTACTCGAAAAAAGATGATAGTCCTTCCAGAGTTACCTCATTCTCAACACCAGTCTCAGGGTTTGTTACCTTTAATGTATGAGATAACTTAGGCATAGTCTCAAAGAAGTTTTGCACCTTTGCGAACTGTCCTGAGTTCATATCATCAAAGAATTCTAACAACTCTTTCTTACTGGATTCTTTTGCATCATATACTTGTTCAGTATCAGCAATGGTTTGCACACATGCTGCTGCCATTTCAAAGACTTGATCCATACCAGGATCATCACCGACAAGATTTAACTTGACAAACATATCAAAACTTGGGTATCCCATAGTGATAATGATATCTTCACTGAGTTTCAACTCTCTATTGTGAGCTGGGTCAGTCTTAATTTCAATATCATCTAGTGGAATAGATACAGGAACCTGTGTTGTATTATCATCGGGGCAAGTAATATTTACATTAACTGCCTCACCTACTGACCTCGTTCTAATTTTGAGGAAGAGGTATTCAATATCAAAGGTTGCAAGATCTTTCAATGACCTGAGACTTGTACATGATAGGAGGATCTTCTTGACTGCATCAATCATATCCTTCTGCTCACCACTTTCCATTGCTAGGTAGAGAAGTTTCTCTTCCTTGACCAAGAAAGGTCTATACTTCACACTCTTCCCATTGGAAGGTAGTTTGAGATTATACTCAGGGACGTTTAACTTAGGTAATGCCATAGATTTCACTTCAGTACAGTTATTTATTCAAAAACCCTAGGGGTCAAAAAATATGCTGAGATTTTTTCACGACTTCTGGGGAACCAAAGGTCGATTTTGGTTTTACTTAACAGCAGTTTGAGACTCACCAGAAGTATCAGCAGGTATAGGTTCTTTGTAGACTGCTTGAGATGGATCCAACCATTCAGAGGTAGGGTCTCCAGTAAATGCTGTTCTCCTTGTGCCTAATGGGAAGTCTTCAAACTTATCATCAGCATAGAATCTATATCTCTCGTAATAGAATCCAACTGAGAGGTTGAGAGTCGATGCTGTATCATTGGTTAAAGATAATGATCCTATGTTGAATGGGAATACATTTCTAAGGTCATAGATACCTACCAACTGATCCATCTTATACTGTGGTACATTCTCTAACTTGATACCTAATGACTTAATCTTATCAAGAAACTTCTGAGTGTATGGAATGTTATTTCCTCCACCTCTTTCCCACTTAAAAATCTTTAGACTAGGACAAACATAGTTGTCATAGTAATCTGTGTATTGGTTAGCATCACTAGACATAATCTGTATCCATCTCTCAAAGATGTTACGAGTAGCATGTGACCTAGGTAATAAAAAATCTATCTGAATCTGACTGAATGTAGATGAAGTAGCATAGTTATATGCAGAACCTATGTTAGTAATGGAAGAGGTAGTCACCTGTCTACTAGGAAGAGCAACAGTACTTGCATAGAAGTTTAACAGGTTAGCATTATCACCTGACTCTAAAGCAAAAGTCTTACCACTATAATATGCTACCTTTTTCTCAGCATTATTTGCACCAGCACCACCAAAGATAATGGGTGAAGAAAACTGGACTGTGTATCTGTTACTATATGAAGGGGCGTTTTTATTATTCTTAAACCACCCCATCATTTGGTTCAAAGATGCTTTAGGCGTTTGCCTAGCAACTGATTTAAAATTTTGGTTTTGTGTTGCCATTATACTTTAAGTTCTTTTTCAGTGATGATTTGAAACTGCCATCCATTTGCTTTACAAAATTTCTGAGCCGCTTTCCACTTTGCACGGTTGACACTGTATGTAACAACCTCTCTTATATATTTCTTATCGATTCTTTTCTGCGTCTTAGGTTCTTTTGTTTGATACAATGGTTTCACTTCAACCATATACTTTTTCCCTTTCACTTTAATATAAAAGTCTGGGAAATATCTATGGCGTTTGCCATCAACAGGGCTGATATAAGGGACGACAATCTCTTCACTACCCCACTCGGCTACTGACGTTGATGTGTCTGCCCACACCATAAATTTGTATTCCCAAGAGGAGCGATAGATAACATTAGATGGGTTGCCTTTATACTTCTGGGGAAACCGAGGAGTATACTTACCCTTGTACCTCATAAATAGACATAGCAAAGTAGTGAAACTATTTAGGGCAAAAGATGAGCATTTTAAGATACCCATATAGATTACCAGTAGCAGGAAAGGATGTGCATGGTGTTGAAGGTGCAACTGGCTCCGTAGATTACTTGCGTATCAATAAGTTCGCAATCAATTTTGAGAAAGCACCACTAGGTTATGGAGGATCCAATCTTCCAGGTGGTACACAAAATGTTATCCCAGATAAACAAACAATCTATCTGGCAATGCCATCAGCTATATCAGCATCATATGCAGCAAACTATTCAACAGTTGATGTAGGACAGGCAGGTGTAGCTGCATTACAAGCAGCAGGTACACAGATGGGTGACGGTGATGGTAAATCTAAAGCAGAAGGAACTCAACAAGCAATACAGATGGCAGCATCTAGTATGTTTCCAGAGATAGCATTCAATAAAGGCACAGAGATGGGTGCTAGTCTTGCAAACATGGCTGGTCTTGAGACACAGTTAGATGGTAAGTCTGCAATGGCATTAACGAAAGGAAAGATAATGAATCCTTTCACAGAGCAAGTCTTTAATGGTGTGTCATTTAGAAACCATTCATTCTCTTGGAAGATGTTTGCTCGTAACAAAAAAGAAGCAGAGCAAATAATAAAGATAATTCAATACATGAAGACAGGTATGCTACCTGCGTTAGGTCATGCAGAGATGGCTGACTCAGGTACGAATGATAGTAACAGTTGGACTTATGATAAAGCAACAGGCATGATGACTGTCAGCACTCCACAAGGTGAAGATGAAAATGGTATAGAGCAACCACCAACTATAAACACAGTTAATTTATCTGGAAGATTCCTTAAGACACCTAAGAGATTTAACTTAGAGTTTGTAAGACTAGATGAAAAGTCTACTGGTCTTAAGAAACTTCCACACTATAGATTCCAACCATGTATTTGCACAGGATTCAATGTAAACTACGCTCCTGATGGTCAATATGTATCCTTCAAGGATGCAATCATGGACCTACCAAATAAAGATGGTCAACCATCAAGTCAAATCATGGTACCTGCTGTGCAAATTGAAGCATCATTTGCAGAGACCAAGATACTCACAGAAGAAGACGCAATTAAGGGTTACTAATGTCAAAATTCTTTTCCAATTTACCTAATGTATATGTCGGTGTCGAAGGAGCCGATGAAATTATATCTTACAAGAAGGTAAAAAATATATTCAGACGAGTAGAAGTTCAAGAGAAACTTCAAAAGTATAGCAATGAATTCGAGTCCTACTTCATTCGTGAAGGTGAGAGACCAGAGATGCTTGCTCACAAAATGTTTGGTGACGCAGAATTAGATTGGGTTATACTTCTTACAAATAATATTGTAGATCCTTATACAGATTGGCCATTAGATTCTATTACCCTTAGAGATATGGCAATGACTAAGTACACTAACATAGATGGTGTCCATCACTGGGAAACTAAACCAATAAAGAATGGTGATATAGAAGTTGTTAAGGGTGGTGTTGAAGTTAACGAAACTTACAGAGCAGTATTGAATGGCAATACATTAACAAAAGATCAATCGATATACTCCGTGTCTAACATGGAGCACGAAGAATATCTAAACGAACAAAAAAGATTAATCGCTATGCCTAGCGTACAAATGGTAGAATACTTTGAAGATCAATTCTCTGAGTTGGTAGACTACTTACCAAATAAAGAAGTCAGTAGGTCTGGTGATAAGAAAACTAATAACTCATTCGCATCACGCTTCCTTGACAGAGCAGACTACAGAAGGTCAGCACCAACAACAGTCTCAAGGACTGGTGAAGCTACAGGTGCTAACGTTACCTTCGATAATGGTCCTAGTTCTACAACTGCTACTCAAGGTGTAGTATCTGAAACTTAACCTTGCCAAATCATATCAGGCATTGGTTGTTGACCAGGTCTTAATGTAATTAATAATATACCATAACAGACAAACCATATAATATTAAACAACCATGCTTGTCTGACTAGATACTTTCTTATACCCATAGAAAGTATCACATTTCTTACTGCTTTAGGGTCGTCTTCGTTCCCTGTTGCTCTGAATGTCTGTTCAATAATGACTGCAATGATTGCACCTATCACCAGTGGATAGAATACAAAGTTTGCAAACGACATGATGCCAATTAGGAATGCCATAATTCGTCTCTCATAATGGGGGATACTCGCTTTGTAATTGGACACTATCGTCCATGACTTCAAACTCTTTCATCAATCGCTGGACTTGTTTTCTATCCAGACCAGCAAGTTGTTCGCAGTTAGATAAACATTTGTAGATACATTCTCTATCAGAAATGGGTGGCTTCTTTGGCCACCCTTGTGCATCTACTTCTCCTCCTGCTGATGCTTCTACGTTGCTCATACTCTTGCTATGATATCACCATCATCATCGTCATCATCCTCCAACTCTTCGATACGACTCTTTAATGACTGACTTATATAACTGTCTGACTCCTTCACTCTTCTTTGAAACTCATCATCTGGTGTAAAATTTACTACAAGTAACTCATCCCCTTGCTCTACGTCTTCCATCTCAGGATGAGGTCTTCGTGTTATGTATCTTGTCTTCTCTTCTACCTTAAACTTCCCCGAGCCAAGCTCAGCAGCTGCTTGCCATCCTTGAGCAATCAACCTCAATGCCATGATAAGCAGCACCAAACTGCATAGTAGGAAGATACTAGCCGCCATCTATTGCACACCCAACCATGGATCCACCGACTGCACCCAATGGGATTGCCCACCAGCGATCCTTACCTCTTGATCCAAATCCTGCGAGTCCACCACCTAGTAGAGCACCAGCAACTGTTCCATCAGAGCAGTCATTAGTATCTACATCCTCATACACAGTAACATGTCTACGATAGGTTGGTCTGTGACCCACATCAGGTACGGGGTCTTTCTTACAAGGGACTTCAACAGTCTCCTTAAATGATTGTACGTAACCAGGATCATCTGCTGTGCCAGGAATATACTCTTCACGATACACACTCTTAAAGCATGTGCGTGAAGTAGAATATCCTGCTTGAGATTCCTGTTGTTGTGCCATCTTCCAATCCATATAATTGGTGGCACGACGATTCAAACTACCATTGTCCCTATAGGCACGGTAGTTACTGTAGTCTCCTGCAATAGCAGGAGCAGTAATCATTGGTAGTAATAACAAAGACAGGAATTTCATTTAGTCTTCCTCAGCTAAGGATTGAAAATACGATAGTGTATTTCCTTCGTCTGCTACAGGTGAAGCAGCGACTGCTTTCTCTCGAAAGTCTGTCACTTCCTTACCCCAGTTGTCAGGTCTAACTTGCTCCTGACTCTCGTCAACTACAACAGGTGCTGGACGAGTGCCAAGCACTAGACTTAACCTTGCCTGTAGTGCTTCATAAGTCTTGAAGTTCTTAGCAGCTTCAAACTCATTAAGTGAGTAAGACTTCTTCCAAGTTTCTTCTAAAGTTGCATCATCAAAACCACCAAGGGTTGCTGGTGCTGCAAACTCAGACTTATCATAGTTCCAATATCCATCGACCTTTCTAATCTTCAATTTGAAATCTGCACCTTCCCATAGATTGAATGGGTCTAGTGGAGTTTCGTCTGCAAATGCTGGTTGCATTGCTTCAACTAACTTGTCAAAGATTTTCTTACCATACTTATAAAGGAATACTTTTCCTTCATTTTCTGGATGCACAGGGTCACTCACAACATATATGTTTGAGTAGTAAGATAACTTACGCTTCTGTGTCCTTGCAGTTGCTTTGTCTGCATCACGACCACTGTTCCACAACTCACGATTGAGTTCACTTACAGGGTCATCTTTACCTATTGTTGTCAGTGAATTCTCGATGTACCACTGACCGCCTGGACCTTTGAAAGAGTGTGACCAAATCTTAGCCCAAGGCATATCTTCACCGTCTGGTGAAGGTAGAAATCTGATAACAGCATAACCGTTACCTGACTTATCCAACTCAGGTTTCCATAGACGCTCATCAGCACCTGTGGTCTGAGGTTGATTGATTTTCTCAATCTCTCGTGTTAACTTCTCGAAAGTATTCCCTGCTTGGGATGCTTTTTTGAGTGATGCGAAAGACATAGTTCGTATTCTCCGTATTTAGTGTGTGTATTTGCCACTGTTTAATCGTAGCATACTATTTAGGCTGTGTCAACCCTCTCCAAACTCCCTAGTGTACGCTTTGTCGAGCGTCACAATCATGGCATCCATGCAGTCTGGAAGACTCTTATAACCGAAGGCATTTACTAACATATTAATTCGATTCTTCATATCAGCAGCCTCTGGATCCTCTTGCGATGCCAGTGCTAACCGATGGTAAAATATTTTCTGCCTGTCTATAAGAGCTTTGCATTCTGCTATGTGCTCCTTCTTTTCTTCTGCCTCCATCTTAGGAAGTCTACTAGATTGACTAGCAATATCCTGGTACGTTTGGAAAATCGTATGCAGATCCTCTTGAACCTGCTCCGACTCAAAGAATGTACTCTTCATTTTAGATAGGTAATACCCCTTTCGATGTTTTCTTTATGAAATTCTTTTGCGATGCTTCATGCCTCAGTCTTTCCTTTAAAGGTTTAGACAATAGTTTTGGCACGGATTCCATTTCAATTTCATTTTCTTGACAGAAAGTAATCACCGCTTCAATGTAACCAATTAAACCATTGGAAGTTTTAACCAACCTCTCTATCTCTACCGAGAATTTAGAGGGGGTCATGAATTTATCTTCTGGATTTGGTTCTTGTTTAGGCATTACTTCTCCCAACAAATTCTTTGATATAGGATTTAAGTAATTGTAGATAGTCATCAAGATTGTATTTCTCAAACACTTGAACAGACCCATCTTCAACCGTGATAAGTGTGACAATTTTCTTGACCTCAATACCTGTAAGTTCTAAAAACATAGCAGCGTAGGCTGTCTCTTGCACATAATAGTGCTCGATGTATTCCTCCTGCTTTATCTTTGTTGAGGTTTTAAAATCGATAACTGCTAACTCACCATCAAACTCAGCAATACAGTCTACTCGACCAGCGAGACCAAGGTAGTGTGAATATAAAAAGGTCTCCAGACAATTGATGTTGTTTATACGATTAAGAGTGGACTTTGCGGACTGAAACATTCTAACAGACAATGGATTATTCTCCATGTAACTGTCGAGATCTAATTTATCTGTTAGATAATCCTCTGTGATACTGTGGAATGCAGTACCTCTTTGTGTAGCTCTAGCAGTAATTCGATTGGCCTCGTCTTCACCTATTTTCTTTCTCCAACCTGCGAAGAAAGCAGCGTTCTTAAACGATGTGATTGAGGTAACACTCGGATAGTATTTATCAGCACCTGGAATAGGATAAAATCTTATCCCATTTTCATTTACTGGTTCAACATCTACAGGTTTGAGTGGCACATCAACGAAATTAAATGTCATTATATAGAAAGTGTGACGAAGTTTTTCTTTGCTTGTGGCATCACATCGAATGCAATAGTTATCCTAGGTTCATCGATGCATTTATCAGTCCAATGTACTATTTGTGGACTAAACATAACCATCTCTCCAGTTTTATTCTTAACCTCTTCACCATCATAGTATGTTGAAGTACCAATGGTGCGAACATTAAGGTGACCACATAACGTGTTGTCAAATGGTTCTGGAAAGTGTCTATGTGCTGTTATCTTTTCTCCCATACGCATGACGTTAGCCCAACATTGAACCAACACCTTGCCTTTAAAGTTTGGATAAAATTTCTTATACCCATAGAGAATAGATTCTTTTAGTTCCTTAGTACCCTTCCATCTTAGCACATTAAATGAATTAAATCTACTGGTCAGTGAAGATTCACCAAGACCAGTGTTACCATCATTCAATTTACCTTGGGATGAATGTGGAGGATACTTCTTGAGTATCCTTTTCTCCTGCTTAAGGACAATCTCTGCCAGTTTATTAACATCAATGTCCGTATCCAAGGAGAGTATCATTAAAAACCTAGATTGTATTTTGCAATTAGGTAAGACTTCACGAGACCTGATCTCACGATGTCATCAATACCAAATTCAATACAAGAAAAGTCTTGCATTGATTGGAGAATGGTAATGAAATCTGAGATACCAGACTTCTCATTCTCTCTAGTAAGGTCTGTCTGGGTTACGTCACCACAGAACATTATCTTACTGTCTTCACCTATCCTAGTTACAATAGAGTCTAGCTCATGGAAATTCAAGTTACTAAACTCATCCACTATAACAACAGCATTGTCTAGTGTTGTGCCTCTGATAAATGATGTAGACCAGAAGTCAATTGTTTCTTGTGCTCTAAGATTATCATAAAGCATTTCAAAAGAATTGTCGTCTGGCATACTAAACATATATCTTACCATATTTTTGTATGGTATTTGATATAAGTATGACTTATCTTCATGATCTCCTGGAAGGAAACCAATCTCTCTAGTAGGTACTAGTGACCTTACGATGTATATTTTATCATAAGGTGATGATTCGTCAAGTACTTCTTTCAAGGCAAGGTATAACATGATAAAAGTTTTACCTGTGCCAGCAGCACCATGTAGAAGAAGATGTTTACCTTCTTCATATGATTTGAAAGCTTCCTTTTGATTATCCGTAAGTGGTTTAATGTCCACCATATAGGAACCATCAATAGGTTTCTTCCTCTTCATCATCTTCTTAGACATGGGTTGTAGTGGTGCAGTACCATTACCGTTTGTTTTCTTTCTCGCTCTTGGCATTGTTTAGGTATACCTCGATAGGTTTGCACGAGGGTGTGCTTCTTGTACTTTACTCATGACTTCTTTAAATCCGTCATCAGATTTAGGTTGTCCATAAGTTACACCACCAACACCAGCAGCCCAGTCCTTATCCCAATCAGGGTTGTCCTTTTTCCACTGGTCGTAGTCAGTCATGGACATGGAGAGTTCTTTTTTCTCTCCTGTGCTCTTATTTATTACAGGATATGTCGGCATTAGTCTATTCGTAGGCAAGGTTGTGTGTCTCCCCAAGAGTAAGCATCTTCTTTACAATCACAGTCCTCTTCTGGACACCAGTCCAGTGCTTTAGATGTGCTAGGGAAATTGCAAATGAAGTGTCGTCTACACAACTCAGCAATCTCTAGGTGCTCTAGCTGTGTGCCATGAGCAGACCTAAGATTGATGTAGTGAATCCAACTACGGACACTACCAGTCATGTAAATCTTAGTTGGTGTAGAGAGTGGCAAGACAAACCTTGCACACTCTTTAGCAATACCATCATCAAGCATTCTATTATAAAGACTCATAGAATTCTTGAAGTGTTCCTTAATTAATATATCATATTTCTTGGTGACATAAGGATCAATGTCATCAATACTATTCTGCCTATTCTTTTCATCTTGTCTGCGTAGTCTTGGTGGTGGAATCTCCTCACTCAATAGACTAGCATCAGCATATCGCTGACTAAATTCTTGGAAAGTAAAAGACCTGTGTCTTAATATCTGTGCAGCAATGCCTCTATTAGTTTCAATCTGTAGAGTCATGTGTGCTTGCTCAAAGATAGACCAGTGTCCATGCTTTATACAATACTTTAACAACCCTTCTACTTTAGGGTTGTCCTGATTCTTAGGGTTAGATACCCTAGCAATATAACCAATGGTCTTCTCTGCATCAGGAGTGACAGAGACTAAACATACTTTACTCATACTTAATAACAATGCGAGACATAATCAGTAGTCCTAAAGACTGTAAGAATGTTATTGGTGGTAGACCAAACAAAGTTGGCATCAACCAATTCCATAGTAGTTTAATAGCGAATGGATAAATTGTCAAGGTGGATAAGAATCTAAGAAACTGTGATGCAGCTTCCATCTCCTCCTTATCCTGCTTCTCTTTCTTATTATTAACTATTATTTTTTTGGCTTTTTGGGCGGCTTGGGTGTTGATTCGTTCCATAGATTTGGTTTCACGGTACCTGCTGCTTGTTTAATGTACTGTAGTTTCTCCTTATAGAGATCCCAATAGTAATCAAACACATCGGCTTGCTTGTTAGCAATCACAATGTCTTGACAGAATTCATTATCTACATACCCGACAACGTATGCATGAGTAGGAAGAGTTTTATCTTCCACATCTTCTTGCTTACACTTCGGTTTAATTATCTTCATGAGCGACCACCCCATGTGATTGAGGGGAATGCTTCAGAGATAACCGCCTTAGTAATACGCTTATACTTTGTATTCATTTTCCCATCCTTCACTAGGACGATGAGCTCTGCTTCTTCAGCAGATAAACCTTCAAGTAACTGCACAAACATAGACTCTCTCTTCATACCAGGCAATTTATCTGCCCCACCTTTAAAGAATCTATACAGTCCTTTAAACTCATGCTCTAATCTTGTATGGTCTGTACCTGGTGGTGCATCATTAGGTGTGTAAGGAACATCACCTTCAGGTAACATAGAAACAACACTGTCGTCAAAATTTATTATAAGTATCTGACGTAGAGCAGTGCTGTTGTGCTTCTTAAGCAATGCTATCTTCTCTGCTTTGGTCTTGGCATTTGAAACCTTTCGCAAAATTTCAGAGAGTAATAGTCTTGCAGAACTATTTGTTGTGGCCATTATGTAACTCCATAATTAATCATCATCTTCATCATCGGTAACGATTTCGTTTCTGATGTAAAGTAAATCATCAGATACTATCATACCATCCTCGTCAAGCATCTCAGGATGTACTATTGATTTTGCATAAGCAGCGTTTTCGATGTAATCTTCAACGTATCCTTTTGCTAACCAAGCAGTGACTAGACCTAAGATGAAAGCCCCTATGACAACTAGGACAACGAGTGCAATTTCCATAGTTATCTCCGTGTAGGCGGAACTATTTAGAGAGTTTATAGAAGTCCCTTCTCAGAAAGATACCTAACCGATTCAGTGCATCCCCCAATATTTTCTGACCCTAATTTTACTTGAGGAAATGTAGATCCTTGTCCAAACTCTTGGTAAAATGATTCTCTATCAAACTGTTCACCTAATTTATACTCAACATAATTGTATCCTTTACCATCTAAAACCTGTTTGATTTTGGTGCAATAAGGGCAACCATCCCTAGTATAAACTGCGAAATTCATAATTGTTATAGAATAAAAAAGGGTATCCGAAGATACCCTTGTTGTATATTATATATTCTGCTTATCAGAATGTGAACTTGGCACCAATTTTAGCACCCCAGTCAACGATGTTGTCACCGTCACTGTCTTCACCATTAGAAGCACCAGATAACTCGCCGTAGAGAGCAAGATCTTCGTTAACTCCATAAGAAGCACCAACCTTACCAGAAAGTTCTGTTTCTGTATCGTCAGTAGACTCAGCATGGTTTAGAGAAGGACCACCTTGTACGTAGTATGCAATCTTACCTTCGCTTACTGTTCCTTCGTATCCAATGTGGATATCAGTAGCAGCAGAAGAATAATCTCCATCTGGATAAGAAAGGTTGCTTTCTACATTCACATAAGGACCAGCAAAAGCGGCTCCAGCGAGAAGGAAAGGTGATGCAGCTACAGCTGCGATTGTTGATTTAATAGACATGATTGTGTTTAAGTGTCTCGCATGGGTACGTAAAAAACCCTGCGGATGATAGTCTCCCCGACATGGGAAACTGTTTTTCATTCAACACAGGGTTACGATAATTTCGAGTCCTTTGTTAAGAAGTATTTATAATAACACAACCTTAACTATCTGTCAACTATTCGGTCTCTACGACTTTTTGCCTCTTGCATCTTAATCTCTGCTTGCTCCCTTGTCAGCTTACCTTTCTCCAGTTTCCTATAGAGTGTGTTCATTTCCTCACCCCACAATCTATAAGCAACCATTTTCTTAGCACTCTTTACCTTCATGTCCTTTGCTTCTTCTGGACCTATAGGAAACCCTATGAAGTAATCTTGATCAATAAGTGACTCCCATTCAATGTCACATTCATTCACTGCCTCCTTGATCTCATCAGGGAGGTCTTCAAATTTTATCTTAGGCAGTTGTTTCATAATATTCGTAACCAGATGCCATACGAGTGTGCCAAATCATGTTATCACTCAATGGTATATCCATCATACCAGAGTGGTGTATAACAGTTTCAATATTACTTACACCACTTGTTAAAGTAGCATTACAATCAGGACCATCACCATCTTTAAAACAAATGACGGTGTTGCTGTTTGTTAAAGTAAATCCTGCTGAGTTTCCACTAACAATACTACATGTGTATGTCTTACCACCTTCAACCGTTGCAGTCTGGTTTGCTAATGAACCAGATGATGTTGAGGTGTCCTGAGTAAATGATATTCCTAACTCAGGAATAGAATAGGTACCCAAAGCAGTACCAGCAGTGTTAGGATTGTCACTCCAACTAAACCCGAAAGTAATAGTTGCTGTGCCTGTGCCTGTAGTAACAAAGTTACCATTAGCATCAAAGGTACCTGCTACTGTACCAGATGAAGCTCCTCTTGTCAACTTCCATGCACCACCAGCAGGATTGTATGACCATGTGTCTGTGTTAGGTGGACCTACATTTAAGTTACCCACTGACATACTTAACTTACGATAACCTTTAGTTGCTGTAAAAGTAATTGTGTAATCGTTTACTGCGTCTGGTGTGGGTGATAAAGTTAACGGTGTGCCATCAAATGTAATACTCATTGAGTTATCAGCAGCATACTGTAAACTATAGGTACCTGTCTCAGGTATTGTAACGTAGTAATCTAATGTTTTAGTTTGTCCTGAGTATGTCTTAGTACGTGAAGCCCAAACTCCATATGTGTTTAGGAAACTTCCCCAGAAAGTATGAGGTCCAGACTGGAACCATCCTAGGTGACCCATCTCAGTGCTTGGTCCAATAACTATCTGAATAGAAACCTGATCTGTGCCTCCAGCACTGAAGGTCATATTATATACTGTACCAACTACCAATGTATTTGGATGAGGTGATGCTTCTATCCACCATTCAGCATCATACATGACAGACCCATCTTCCTGAGTGCCATTTATAATTGGTTGTACTTTAATAGTAAATCCTTGAGCAGTATGTGTTTGCTCTGTTGTATTTGCAAACCATCTATCACCATCATATCCAGGTATGAATAACTTCTGACCATCCCAGTTACCACTAGAGTTAATAGTAGTCTGATTAAATCCATACTCTCTATCACTATATGGTATGAGGTTAGGCAATCCTGCTCCTTGAATAGCACCTCTATGAACTTGCATATACCATCCACCAGGATTGGTACCCCAATCTTGTGCCCATTCATTCTCAGGTGTCCAAGGCAGTCCTCTAAGCTCTTCTGTAGCACTACAAGAACTTCTATACCATGCAACAATGTCACCTTCTAATGCCTCAGCAGCATACCCTGCGGTGATTGCTGTCTTAGTAGTAGCCCATTGAGTAGCAAGTAATGGATCATCTGTAACAGAAGTACCTGCTTGGTTAAGGTATACATTTATCCATGTATCCATACCAATATCAGGTGGTCTTCCTCTGTTTGGGAAACTACCTGTGCGTCCAAACCTACCAGAGAAATATTCTTTAGCAACCATCTCTGATATCTTAGAGAAATACCATCCTCTTTCTTCTGCATCTGATTCTTGCTCACCCCTTCCTAGGGTGTTAACTGTTGTAATATTATTTGCACCAGGAGTTGTACTCTTCCTAACAACTATTGTCTGTGTCTGTGCTCTACCATGCTGCCACTGCACTACCTCTGTAGCATTACCATTGGTTGTTTGTACAGTTATCTTATTAACACCAGCAGTTAAATCAACTGATGCTGTACCAGGTGCAGTTAACGCACCACCTTTAAACATACCACCTGCCTGAGTAATCAGTGGTGTAATACTTGTGTCATCTCCAATGAATACTTTACCATTATCATCACATCCAAATTCAATGTAATAGGTATCTGTCGAGGGAATATCAATCTCATATGTTACTGTCTGCTCTAAGCATGGTAGTGTGCAGACCATAGGATTAACCCACACTGCAAATGAATTGGCTTTCTCAGACCAGAAAGTATCTGACGTAACGTTATAGGTTACTGGGTTTGATCTATTTCTAGCATACTTCCTTGTAACTGTACCATCTGCTGCTGTTATTTCTATAGGTCTTATATTAATATCCGAATCAAATGGATAACAACCAGCAGGTGTTACAGGTGGGACAAAGAATAGTCCTGGTAAATCATGTGATACTGGAGATTCTACATCCCAAGGTCCACTTGGAGGTATTGTATATGGATCACCAAGAGTTGTTGGAGTTGTTGGTCCTAAAACATAACACCGTGTAAGTCCACCCGATACTGAATCATCTCTTCTACAGAAAAAAGTAGGTGGATCCCAAGGCACATCATCAAATTCTGGATCAGCACAAAATGCATTGACAATACACTCATCAACCTCTGTTGGTGGTAATGCTAAATCAAATGGTACATCGTCTGCTGCCATAGGGACATCACAGACTGGACCAAAGTATCCTTCAGGTAGATAATACGCCATCTACTACTTATTCTTTCTGTTCTCTATTTAGATTGCGAATGATAATCTTACTGTCACCATCGGGTACTACAAGGATGTTATCTGTAGATACATTCCATCCTAGTGACTCCATCATATCAACCATACCATCCTCAGTTAAGTCTGGGTCTGGGAAACTGGGACGACCTTCAATAGTATCTGCACCAGGTACAATTGACTCTGGTAGTTGGGAATCATAAGTCTCATACTTATATTCCTCAAGGGGACCATCAAAAAGGTCAAGGTCTTTTCCTATTTTCATTTAAAATACTTGTTGATTACATCAATTTGGTCTTGGTATTTAGCAATCATATTTAATTCTTCTTCGATTGCTTCGACTATATTAGAATGTTCACCAATTCCTACTGGAGAAGTAAGATAAACTTCTACGTTTGCCCTGTGTTTAGCAATATCCCCTTGGGCATGTGCCAGTAGTGCTTTGATTAATTGTTCTCTCATTAGAAAATGTCCTCCTCTTTACCGAGTTCTATTGTAACATCACTTGTAGGATATGCGACACATGTTAACACAAAGCCATTTTCCATCTGCTCATCATCCAAGAAAGATTGCTCCTCCTGATTGACTGTCCCAGATACTAACTTACCAGCACATGTACTACATGCACCAGCACGGCAAGAGTATGGAGCATCAGCACCTTCCTCCTCTGCTTTGTCTAAAATAGTTTCATCATCATTGCAATCGAAAGTAAACTCATTACCTTCTGCGTCTATCGTCGTAACTTTATATGTGGCCATGTGTAATAAATGCAACCATTATATGTAGTCAAGCATTTGCGACATCGCTAAGTGTGAATAGTGATATGAATTCAATATTATTATCTTCCCACACTTTGTGATCATCCATACGATCAACGATACAAACAACACGATTGACAGTATAACCTGCATCACGCAGTACATTCACTGCTACCATTGCACTGCCACCAGTTGTGGTGACATCCTCAAGTACAGTTACTACTGATCCTTTGGGTGGTTTGTTACCCTCAATGACCTCCTTAGTACCATATCCTTTTGGATTCTTTCGTATGATAAGAGCATCAATGTGTCTATCACATTTGTAATATGCTTTCTGTGCAATACCACACACTAATGGATCAGCACCTAATGTCAATCCACCAACTGCTACTGCCTTCTTCTCAATGTGTTTAATCATGAGATGTGCTAACAGTGCATTACCCTCACAAGATAGTGTGACAGGCTTACAATTGACATAGTGTTCTGATTCTTTTCCTGATGATAGTGTAAACTGTCCCTTACGATATGCTCTATCTTTGAGCAACATGAGTAACGTATCTCTATGTTTTACATCCTCATGAGGAACCACAAACTGGGATTCTAATTTCATTACATTCCTCTTAGTTGTTCTAATATGTATTTGTATGCTTCCACTATATCACCTTCATCCTTTCTATACAAGTCCTTATCAAATCTCTCTTTCGTACCCTTCTTCCAGAGTCGCATGTTGTCAGGTGATATCTCATCACCCAAGTATAAATGGCCGTTGCTATCGTGTCCATATTCTAATTTAAAATCAACAATATCTATGTCCATTCTACCAAAGATCTCTTTGAAATGCCAATTCATTTCTGTTGCTCTTCGTCTGAATGTATGAGGATCAAAACCCATCAGTCTAACTCTATCATCAGTTAGTAATGGGTCATCTAAGTAATCATTCTTTAGATTAAACTCTACTAAGCATGGGTCAAACACAGTCCCTTCTTTGATAGGGGTATCCCTAACAATAGAACCTGCTGCTATGTTTCTACAGATAACCTCCACTGGTATCATATTAAGTTTCTTCACCTTCATAGTATTAGGTGATGGACAAGTAATATAATGAGTCTGATATTTGTCCTCAAAATATTTGAAGAACCATTCAGATATTTGACAGCAGATTACACCCTTCTCTTCAGGGAAATCTACTTTCTTACCATTACCAGCAGTAACCTTATCATGATACTGAATGATAACCTCATCAACAGTATCATGAAAGTCATAAACTGATTTAACTTTACCCTGATGTATTAGTGTCATAAGGCATTGATAACTAACGGTAGTAATTGATGTTCTGCTTGCTGTATTGCTCTCGTCAATGACTCAACTGTATCACCAGGAAGAATAGGTACTACCTGTTGTCTTATTACAGCACCAGCATCTAAGTATTCATTTACAAAATGTACAGTAGCACCAGTCTCAGTTTCACCTGCTTTGAGTGCTTGCTCTACAGCATGTAGACCCTTATACTTAGGTAACAAAGAAGGGTGTAAATTTATTATCCTACCAGGAAATGCATCAACAAATTTCTTGGTAACTATCTTCATCCATCCTGCCATGACAATCATATCTACATCGTAAGCATTAAACAATGCAATGATTTCATCCTCATCTTTACTATAGCAAGAAGGGATGTCCAAAAGGTCTGCCCTCTTCTTTGCTTTCGCTTTCTTTTTATTGTAAACCATAAGCACAACATCATGTCTTGGACATGAGTGTACTACATTCTCGAAGTTGCTTCCGTTTCCAGAGCACATTACACCTAGTCGCATAAAAAAAGGGGACGTAAGTCCCCTTAGTATATTATGTTTTGGTTTTTGTGTCAACCGATACTAGGTGCAATAAGTGCAACCTCTGTCTCACTAGCAGATGCTAGGTCAAGAGGGAAGTTGTGTGCATTTCTTTCATGCATAACTTCCATACCTAAGTTGGCACGGTTAAGAACGTCTGCCCATGTAGGAACAATTCTACCACCACTATCTACGATAGACTGGTTGAAGTTGAATCCATTTAGGTTGAATGCCATAGTTGATATACCCATTGAGGTCAACCATATACAAACAACTGGGAAGACAGCAAGGAAGAAGTGAAGACTTCGACTGTTGTTGAATGATGCATACTGGAAGATTAAACGTCCGAAGTATCCATGAGCAGCAACAATGTTATAGGTCTCTTCTTCTTGACCAAACTTGTAACCATAGTTTTGTGACTCATTCTCGGTAGTCTCTCTGATTAGAGAAGATGTAACGAGTGAACCATGCATAGCACTGAAGAGTGCTCCTCCAAACATACCTGCTACACCTGCCATATGGAATGGGTGCATAAGAATGTTGTGCTCTGCTTGGAAGACAAACATAAAGTTGAATGTCCCTGATATACCTAGAGGCATACCATCAGAGAAGGATCCTTGACCAAAAGGATACACAAGGAAGACTGCGAATGCAGCAGATACTGGTGCTGAGTAAGCAACACAGATCCAAGGTCTCATACCTAAACGATATGATAACTCCCACTGTCTACCCATGTAGGCAGAAATTCCAATAAGGAAATGGAAGATTACTAACTGATATGGACCTCCGTTATACAACCACTCATCTATAGTGGCGGCTTCCCAGATGGGATAGAAGTGCATTCCGATAGCGTTTGATGATGGAACTACAGCACCAGAGATGATGTTGTTACCAAACATAAGAGAGCCAGCAACTGGTTCTCTGATCCCGTCGATATCTACGGGCGGAGCAGCAATGAATGCTACGATAAAGCAAGTGGCAGCGGCCAACAAGCAAGGAATCATTAGAACTCCAAACCAACCGACATAAAGTCTGTTGTTTGTACTTGTTACCCATTCGCAAAACTCACTCCAATTCGTAAGCAGACCTTGCTCTCTTCTTTGGAGAGTTGTCATTTGAATTAAAAGAACGGTTTGTGTGAACGGTATGATTAAGATATTATAACCCCATGATCTTGGTTAGGGGGAAGATGAAATGTCCTTAGACACTAATATTATATATGATACTATGAAGTTTTGTCAACAAAGCAACCAGTTTCTGAAGCGTCCTTGATTACTTGTATCATCTCAGTTCTTAGAGCATCGTCTGCAACCTTCTGTTGAAAATTCTTAATAATTTCTTCAGCATCTTCGCAAGCCATGAGACTGTATGCTATTAATTCTATCATAGGAATACTGCTAATGAATCTCTGGTCTGTGTCTTATAGGTACCTTCTTCTACAAATAGATTATGAAAAAGGTCTGCCTCATACACGACCATCCTATTATATTTACCTTCGATAAGATTGTACATTAAAAAATCAGAGTTGTCAACCACTGGTACGTAGGGGACAAACTCTTCTGGATCCTGGTTAGTTACAGCTTCAAACTCATCGTAACGATAGTTAGCTTTAAAGATAGGACGGTATTCTAAACCAGACCTCTTGTGCTTATAAAAAGCAGTGCCTGATTTACCTTCTATATCTTTCGTTAAGTAAATGTTTGCTGCAAGACTGCAATCAAGGTCAACGTGAGGATAAGTACACCTTCTGCGTTGCGTATGATTCCCATCGAATCTATTAACATTGAATCGAAATTCCCTTTCATCTATTCCGTAATCTTTTGCGATGCTTATGAGTAAGGTTTCCAACTGAGGAAATGAATAGTTAATCCTCAGTTGATAACCTGGAAACCCATCCTCTGCTTTTGGGATAGGCAATCCACAGATGAACTCATGACATTCATCTGGGTCTTTAAGTATGTCGTCAACAATAATTACTTTATTGTGTGACTGACCTATGTAATCTACATTAATCCTTGCTTCGGGATTAACTTGCAAGGACGTATTGTGCTCCGTTAAAGTAAACATATGCACTAACCATTATGAAGAATAAAATTTGATTCATTTTATGTAGTAGGTACTGGGACAGGGACTGGTTGAGAAATGCGAATACCTTTACCTCCATTGTCATCATTGTCATCATCATTAAATGCTCGTAAAAGTAATTCGATTAAGACTAAAGCAGTCATGGGATAGAAAACCCAGAGGACTGCTATTAGTGGTGATATCTGATCTTGGGCGGCTGATAAGTCGCTCATTGGATTGTTACCTTTTCTTAAGAATTTGAGTAAGTATTTATACTAATTAAAGTATGTGAACTTCGTATAGACTGCGATGCCTATCCAGAAAGCTACCATATAGAACCTTCCGTTTGCTCTGATTACTAGGTCAGCCATTAGAATATACCTGGAATGATTTGACCTGTGGTTGCATAAGCACCTAGTGCTGCTGTGATGCCAATCATGGCCATCCAACCGTTAAACTTTTCTGCTTCTGGTGTCATTGTTTTTCTCCTTTTTAGATTTGAGGGTTAAAAGATGCGAGCGTATGCTCGTGGTGTAAAGACCTTTGTCTTTATGCTATGCCTGGAATTATCCATCCGAAGATGACATAATTATGGACTGCTGCAAAGAATCCAATCATCGCTAGGCGACCATTGAGTAACTCTGCATTCTTCCAATATCCTTCGTAGCCTTCAACGTATTCTATCTGAGGCTCGGCAGCAAAAATGTTCTGCTTACCATACTCTGTGGTTGTATACCTTGAAGTTGGACTTGATGTTGTCATTTGTTAAACGAAGTAAAGTTTCGTAAAGAAACGTAACAGTATTATATAGCAAAGATTAAGGTCTTGTCAAGGTATAAATGCCTACATCTTAAGATTTCAAATCCAATATAACGTTACCTGATACAGAAATTCTCTGTCCCTCACTCTCTTTAGGATAAACGGTGTGGATTAACGCACTTGGGAAGATCAACATGTGTTTTTCTGACTCTTTGTTTATCTCTATCCTAGATCCACGATTGTCTTTAATGAAATAAAATGGTGCGTCGTTATCATCCACCTTAATGTAAGCAGCGAATGAATAAAATGCGTGCTCATGCATGTGTGGGAAATGTTGGTCACCTTTCTCCATAACATTTACCCACATCTTTGCTATCTGTAGCATGTCTGGTTCAGTATTAAATATCCCATACCTCTCCTTATGCATCTCAAACATGTTATCAATAACACCCTGTAACCATACCTGAAACAACACTGGTATAGGCATAGTATACTCTTGCCTGATAGAAGCATACTGAGGGTCATCTAGGGGTTGCTTATCACCAATACCTTTATAAGCACCCTCCTTTAACATTTCAAATGGTTCATCAGGTATTTGACAAACTAAAATCTCTGTGTTGGGTAAAAATTGCATAGTATAAAGGGGAGCATTTGCTCCCCTAGTTATAGACTTCTATCTTTCTTTGACAACCATCTAGTTTAGAGTCTATTGGCAAAGACTATAGGACTATCTTCTCGTCATCCTCATGTTCAGGTACTGTCACAGTATCTACACCACCACTTGCTGTAGTAACAGAACTAAAGTTTAAGACATCATCACCAGCAGGAGCACCAAAGGTTACAGGTTGTGCTGCATCGTATGCTAGATTATTAATGTCAAAGTTGTGGTCAACACCAGGTAAAGGGATACTTATATTATAGTCTGGGTCATAGGTACCATCTGGGAATTGCACATCAATCTTTTCTTCATGCTCATGATTAGGCAACTCTTCCTTTAACTTTTTAATACCTTGATAGTATACAAACAATAGATTCAATGAACTATCTTCCAATGCATCTGTCTTATGTGCTTCATCAAATGCTTCTCTTGCAGCAGCGTATGCTGCATCTAGTTTCCCATGTAGTCCGCAAGTCATACTTCCTTCTCGTAATGCTGTTATTATATATGAAGTCTCATGGAGTGTCAAGTCATTGTGCCAGTTTTGAAATAGTCCTTCTTCATATACCTTCCCAGTATATTGCTATTGTAATATGCTTCCTCGCCATTCTCATTACATTCTTCTAATACATTCTTAATAAACAACTGACGAGTCTCTTCGTAGTTTACTTTTCCTGCTGTTCTGTGGAGGGAGATGATTTCTCTACTAAAGGAACTCTTCCCCAAGCGTTTCCTGTCAGCATTAAGTTCCTTAGAAGATCCGTAGTATGCCTTCCAGTTACTTTCACTTTGCCTCCTGCGTCCACCACCTCTAGGCTTTCGCTTCTGAATGAAATACTTTCTACCGATGTATTTTTTCCCAGTGATGAGATTTGTAATACAGTAGACGTAACCGAAGAACTCGCCAATATCAGCAGAAGTGAAAGCTGTACCTTGGTAGTACCAGGGATTGTCATAATCGATTGTAGTATCTTTTTCATCAGTCGCATTCTCCATCTTCATCATTTATAGTGGCGTATGTTATATCACCGTCACCTTTATCTATACGATAAACAGAAGTGTCTGAATAAACCTCAGACTTTAACTCTGCTAATGCTACTTCTATGTCCTGTATTAGTACCTTAAGAGTTTGTTTTTTCATTGATAATATTCTTCTAGTATATCTAACGACCTGTTTAGGTACTTGTCAGCACCTATACATTCCCACTCACCCATTTCATTACGATCACATTTATCTTTAAGCTCAACCTTGAGTCTCATAAGTTTTGCAGTCATCTCTACTTTGGATAAGCGTCCGTTCATTTTAGTGTCTCCTGCAATTGTGCCCAATCTTTATTGAATAGATCCAAACCTACCTCAGTAAGTTGGTGATCATATAACTGCTGAAAAATGTGCCAAGGCAAAGTAACAATATCAGCTCCCACTCTAAAGCAAGCGGGTACTTGGCGAGCTTCCCGAATGGAAGCAGCAAGGATTTGAGTTTTGATTTCATGTGTAGCATATACATCTGCTATTTCCTCCACTAATTGTATGCCATCCCAATATTGGTCATACAATCTACCAATGAAAGGAGACACATATGTTGCACCTGCTTTCGCTGCTAGGACTGCTTGACCTGCACTGAATACCAACGTGACATTAACTGGTATTTCATCAGTAGTTAATTCTTTACATGCCTTCAGACCTTCTCTGGTCATCGGGACTTTGATTGTGATATTTGATCCTAACTCCAGATATTGCTGTGCTTCTTCAATCATACCATCAGCAGTATCAGATATTACTTCTGCTGAAATGGATGCATCCCAAGGAAAAATTTCAGAAATTTGTTGGATGACCTCTTTAGGATCTTGTCCAGCCTTCTTCATCAACGACGGGTTGGTTGTGATACCATCAATAAGACCCGTAGAGAACCCTTGAGCAATGAGCTCAGTATCGGAGCAGTCTAAAAATAATTTCATCATGCACCTTTAAGTTATTCACTATTTAGTGTACACGAAAAGAGAGGGTATGTCAAGACATCCCTCTCTGTTACTGTTTAGTCACGGTTTCTTAACTTAACTTATGCACTCGCTAGAAGTGCTGTTTTGATTCCTCTGTAAACTCCAGAGACTTCGACAGTCTTTGAAGATTCTTGACTAGCACTGTACTTAACACCACGATAGGTGCGAAGTGCAGATCCTTGAGTGGCAGTGCGACTAGAAGTGTCGTACTCCTTACCTCTGTAAACTAATTTCATGGTCTTACTCCTAAAGTAATTGGATTTTTAGGCCCGTTCCTTTAGTCGTTTGCGTCCCTTATGGGATGAACGATCCGTTCCGCGACTTACTTGCGACCTGAATGTATCAGGTTGAACGTAACAGTAGCTGTTGCTACCTACTTTCTATTTATAGCATGAAATATTAGGAAATGCAAGCTTAGGTTTACTAATCTTAATGAAGCAAATCTAAAAAGACTATAAAAAAACCTCACTTTTGTGAGGGTTTGTGTATAATATAATATGTAGATTTCAAAACAATACATATGTCAGGCGACGGATCCCCTAAAGACCAACCTCAAAAGTTTTATTCAGATGAGATGAGTGAGGCCAAGAGAATCCTTATTAACAGTAACTACGTCCTCGAAATAGAAAACATGTTTATAGCATCGAGAACTAGGACTGGAAGTATATTACAAGATTAATAACTAGGCTCATCTAGGTTGGAACCTTGACGCTGTTGCCACAAGCGTCTCTCCATATCCCAAATTTCTGTGGCATTATAAGGTAATGGATCTTGTCCTGCATTCTCCATTACCTTTTCCCATGAACCATCAACATCCTCAAAGAGAGAATCCTGCGAAAGTGTTTTCTGTGACATCTTGTTTGATTCCTCCAACGACATAAGATTCAATCTCCGTTTCTTGTGGTGCGTTTTGCTGTCCCTTAGAATTTAACCAGTGCTCTGTCCAAGGAAGAGGGTTATTTCTGAGGGGTTGATCGTATATAGGTTCCAATCCGATTGCTTTCATTCTTCTGTTAGCAATCCACTCCACATACTGATGAAGTAACCTATCGTTAAGACCAATCATACTACCATGTTTGAATAGATAATCAGCCCAAGCCTTCTCTTCATCTACACATTGTCTAAACATTTGTGTAACAACTTCCTTCTCTTCCTTAGCTATCTCTGCCATCATTGGGTCGTCCTTACCTTCTGCCCAATTTTTTAATATCTGTTGTGTGAGTACAAGGTGTTGTGACTCATCTCGTGCAATTAAACTTAAGATTTTTGCACTTCCTTCCATCAATTTATTCTCTCCGAATGCAAAGGAGCAAGCGAAGGAGACATAGAATCTAATACCTTCTAGTATATTAACGTTAGCAACTGCTCTATAGAGAGATCTCTTAAGGTCTCTGACTGTCCAGTCTGCTGAAGGAGATCCTTTTGAACTTGCTTGCCAGAAGTTTCCTTGTCCATATTCTTGTGCGTAATTTAGAAACTCATCATATGATTTGGTGACTGACTCTGCTCTTGATAGTATATTATCATCAGTTAAAATCTTATCGAATACATCAGCAGGATTTGCATATACATTCTTAATGATATGTGTATAGGATCTAGAGTGTATCATCTCCATGAATCCCCACACTGTCATACATGCTTCTAACTCAGGTAGTGAACAATAAGGCACGAATGCCATACTAGGAGCACGACCTTGCACTGAGTCCAGCATAATCTGATACTTCAGATTGCTAGTGAAGATATGTTTCTGCTGTTGATTTAATTGTGTGTAATCAGCACGGTCTTTCTGTAGTGAGACCTCTTCAGGTCTCCAGAAATATCCTAACTGCTGTTGTGTCAGTCTATCAAAAGTAGGATACCTATAATTATCGTAACGTTGCACACCCAGTGGTGCTCCAAAAAACATGTATTGTTTCGTAGTGTCAACTGGGTTAGAGTTAAACACTGTCATTGCCTTGACTTCCCTAGACGGCGCAACTGTCACAAGCTTCCTCCTCAGTAGTTAGTAATTCATTAATAAGCTCATCTACCTTAGTAGTTTGCTCATCGTGCCATCCTATTGGATGAGATGGCTCATCAAGATCCTTCTTAGCATCATATGTATTCTGATAATAGGAAGTCTTCCAACCATACTTGTAAGTATTTAATAAGTCTTGAGCCATGACTGATACAGGTACCTCTGAGTCAGGATAATTCTCTGGATTATAACTCCAGTTACCACTGATTGCTTGGTCAAAGAATTTCTGCATCACTGCTGTGACTTTTATATACCCATCGTTATTTTTCATATCCCACAGTAAAGTATAGTTATTTTTCAGTGTGGTATAGGATGGAACAATCTGCTTAAGAGGCCCCTTCTTTGATTTTTTAATGGACAAGTAGTCTCTAGGTGGCTCGATTCCATTGGTTGCATTTGACACAACGGAACTGCTCTCCGAAGGCATTTGTGCGGACAATGTTGAGTGCCTAAGACCATGCTGTTGTATGTGCTCCCGTAATACATTCCAATCACATAATAGGTCATTCGGTACTATCTCATCTACCTCTTGCTTATATGTATCGATAGGTAGGATTCCATCAGCATACTTTGTCTTACCAAAGTAACCACATGGTCCTTTCTCCATCGCTAACCTATTAGATGTAGACAGTAGTTGATACTGGAATCTTTCAGTCAACTCATGCACCATCTTCCATGCCTTAGGATCGTCATACTTGACACCATTCTTAGCCAAGTAATGTGCTAGACCTATGTAACCTATACCAAGTGACCTACGGTTAAGTGTAGACCTCTTAGCAGCATCAACTGGATAGGTCTGGTAATCTATTAGTGCATCCAATCCTCTTACTGCTAACTCACATAACTCATCCAACTCTTCAATCTTATTAATCTTACCTACGTTAACAGCAGATAGAATACACAATGCTATCTCACCTTCACCATCTATGTGTTGTATGGGGTCAGTAGGTAGAGTAATCTCTTGACATAGGTTACTCATGCTCACCTTATCCTTAAAGGATGAGTGACTATTACAATGGTCGATGTTCATAATGTATATGCGACCAGTCTCTGCTCTTTCCTTAAGGAGATCTAGAATGAGCTCCTGTGAATTAATAGTTTTTCTCGGAATATCTGCTTGCCCCTCGGCTCGTAGGTAGAGTCCGTCGAACTCGTCAGTACCAAAAGCGTCATAGAGGCCAGGCACATCGTGAGGGCTGAAAAGACTAATATCCTCGTTGTTAATAAATCTCTCATAAAATAGTTTGGAAATTTGAATACTGTAGTCTAACTTTCTAACTCTGTTGTCTTCTGTTCCTTTGTTGTTTTTGAGGACGAGGATGTCTTCGATTTCCTGATGCCAGATAGGAAAGTGGACAGTAGCTGACCCTCCTCTGATGCCGTTTTGAGTACAGCATCTGACAGTTGACTCAAGTTTTTTAAGGAAGGGAATAACACCTGTGTGTTGAACTTCTCCACCCCTGATTTTGCTGTTGATACCCCTGATGCGACCCGCGTTGATACCAATACCTGCCCTCTGAGCGACATACTTGCCAATAGCCATATCACTGCTAAAGATACTATCGAGGGTGTCATCAAGATCAACCAAAACACAACTTGCAAACTGGCGAATGGGGGTTCTAACTCCTGCCATGATGGGGGTTGGGATGTTGATTCTTTGTTTTGAGATTGCGTTGTAGTATTTTCTGACATAATCGAGTCTGTAAAATTTGTCGTCGTCTTGGAATAGTGTAGCAGCAATCATGATATACATGTACTGCGGTGTCTCAAACACTTCACCTGTGCTTCTATCCTGCACCAGATACTTATCAACGACCTGACGCATACCAGCGTAGGTGAAGTTATAGTCTCGTTGATAATCTATAAACTTATTTAACTCTTCCCATTCTTCCTCAGTGTATTTGTCTATTATACTACCATCATATACACCTTTTGATACACACCTCTTAACATGCTCTAACAATGCAGGGTGGTTATCAGGGTGGTCTTTATATACTTGCCTCTTCAGAGCAAACAATAGTAACCTAGCAGCAACAAACTGGTAGTTAGGATTGTCTAAGGAGATTAAATCATTAGCAGACCTAATAAGAATCTCCTGAATGTCAGCAGACTTAATTCCATCAAAGAATTGTAGTCCACTATTCATTTCTATTTGTGATGCAGATACACCTGCGAGTCCTTCGCAAGCAAACTCTACCATCTTATGTACTTTCTCAAGATTAAGAGCCTCGGTTTCACCGTCTCTCTTAATTACTTTTATGTCCGTACCGTTTGTCATACCTTTTTCCATTCAGTTAATTTAACTTTTGCTTCTAGTCCTTGATACGTGTTTAATTCTACCAAAGACTTTACGTTTCGTCCAGCCATGAACATATCATTGATGTCCTTTTCAGGAACATTAGGCCATATTACAACCTTGTCTCCTCTGTCAATAGCGTTGGAGATTCGGTTGATGATTTCGGTGTTGCGAGGTTCGTTATCATAAACGTAAACACAATCGCCCCAATTATACGTCCGAAGATTAACATCGGCACCGCACATCGCAACGCTGTTTTTAATGAAGAAGGAATCGAAAGGGCCTTCAGTGATGTAGATAGTTTGGTTAACATTTATTTTATTAAGACCGTAAACTTTTGGTTTAGACTCATCCAACATAACAGTTATGTATCTGAGTTTATCTTTTGGGTTTAAAGCCCTACCCTGAAAACCAAACCACTCACCGTCGGTATCGATAAGTGGAATTATTATTCTTGGGTGGTCTTTCTTTAT
>VTLG01014506.1_pt1 | contig 48674 bp, 56 predicted proteins | sample 4694571 | NCBI WGS metagenome assembly VTLG01 (sample SAMN12604809, study PRJNA352737) | marine metagenome | biome: ENVO:00000447; feature: ENVO:00000209|ENVO:00000569|ENVO:01000036; material: ENVO:00002151; isolation source: viral sequences binned using virsorter ... | reverse complement strand
GTTCTATAAAATTACCAACCTCTATTCTTGCTTGTAAAGGGTCTGGGTTTTTTCTTTTCATAAGTTGAGCAATTCTTGCAACTATAGCTTCTTTCGGAGGTAATGCCTGAACATATTTAGATTCATTGGTTTCTTTTTTTGCCATCTTTGTTGCAGTTGCCATTTTTACAGATTTCCAATCATCACCATATCTTTTTTTAAATTCATCGTCTGGAAGGTCTTTTGCAATCTCTTCTCTTCTTTTAAGTTCTTTAGGAGTTAGTTCTCTTTCTTGAACTTTTTTGTACGACTCTGATATACTTTGTCTATAATGTGTCATAGTTCTTCCTAGTTATCTACTTTTGCACCTTTTCGCCATTGAAAACAACTCCAATATCTGGCTTTAGTTTTAGGCCCTGGATTATCACAATTATGTCTTGCTCTAAAACTTTTTCTTCTACCAGGGTCATCTCTTTTGATTTCCATATTTGGGTCACCAAAAGTTACTTTAATTATGTTACCTTTTTCATTTTTTACATAAACACCAAACTTTTTATTACTTCCAGAAGGTAATCTAAATGGGTCATTTAACTTGACTTTTTTACCTTGATATTCGGCTTCACCTAAGGTATCGTTTTCTATATATTTATTATTACAATCATCGCAGCTCACTTTCTCTAACATTCTATTATATGTTTCTTTGAGTCTTTCTTTCCAGTTTTCTTTGTATCTATTTTGATACTCTTCTCTAGTAGATTTCCTCTCAAACCAGTCTTTGATATTTTGTTCACTTGCTTTCTTTGATTTGAAAGTCTGTTCATATTTCTGACCTGGTGTAGTGGAAAAAGTGTGTTTAGCATAATCTACTCCTATATCATAAGATTCTTTTTTAGAACCTCTTGCCTTTGCAGCTAAATCTTTATCTGCTCCGCCCCATGTTCCTTTTGATTTTGTAACAAATGAATTAACTCTCGCAAATCCCCATTGTTGTGGTGTAGTACCTGGTCTATGACCTGTTCTCCAAGCAGCCATACCTCTATCATATACTTTTTTAAGTATACCATAAGCGATACCTGACTTCTCTGATTTCTTCACTAGACCTGCAACTTTTTCGTCTAATTGAAAGTTTTCATCTATTTCAAAATCTACTTTGGCTGCCAATTTACTTGGTAACTTACCCTTTTTAATTAGACCATTAATATAGTAAGCTATATCTCTAGCCTCTACACCTCTAATCATTTGACCTAATGCCTGAGCAGGATTTTTATGTCCTTGTTTATGTAAATCGACATACATTTTCATAATTTTTTCATAACCTTTAGGGTGAGTTATTTGATGTATTTTATCATAGATTTTTCTATAATAAGGCATCTCTTCAATGTTCTCTTCACCTTGTGCTCTTTTCATTTGTGCTGGTGTAGGTGCACCTTTATCACCAACTTTTCTCATCTTCTCACCTGAACCTTGTTTAATTCTTTGTCTTTTCTTATGAATATTTGCCCATAAACTTTCACCAAACATTTTCTTATATTTAAGAGTATGTTTAGATGGTTTTGTTTTTGCATCTTTATCACCTGGTGCTGGTTTATATGCATCAGGATTATCATCGTCCATTTTTGTACCTTTTGCAAAGTGTCTTGCTCTTGCTTGTTTAGTTGACTTTGCTAATTCATTATCTTTTCCTGGCATATCATAATACTTTGCAGGTTGTGTACCTTCTCTATCTTTTATATCTGGGTCTTGTTTAGTTTTCTTTGGTGCTTCTTTTTCTTTCTCTTTCTTTTCTCTTATCGTATTTAAGAATGCCTTATAGAAATTTTCACCATCATAGTATTGTACATAATTAGGACCTCTTCTTACTACTTCACCTGATGTACCATCTACTGTATTTTCTACTAAATCACCTATTCTATATAAAACACCTCTTACATATAAATCTCTTTCTACTTCTTCTTCAGAAAATTGAGAAGTTTCTTTCAGGCCCATACCTTGTCTAACATCTTTAAATAGTTTTTCACCATTTCTATAACCTTTAGGTAGACCTTTTACAAATTCTTTAAAATTATTTTGTGAGGCAGCTAACCTCATTTTTGATGCACTCATTCCTGTTACTCCTTCAGCGTCTGGGTCCCTATCGCCTGCACTAAACACTTGTATATTATCAAAATCGTAAAACCCATGTCTTTTTTCTTGACCATTGTATGTCTTCAACAGTTTTTGAAACTCTGCAACTCTATCTGAACCAACGACCATATTTAATTCTTTGTATCCTTGTTCATGAAAATAAACTGCAATATCTAAAGCTGTCTTTAATTTATTATTTGCTACTATGTTTCTTTTATGTTTAGGAAACATATCTCTCATATATGCAACTTTTTTAGAAAAAGGTAAAGGGTCTTTTTTAGGGTTTTGAGAATGTGATGGAAATATATAATAGTCATCTCCACCAGCAATCTTTCTAACTTTTTCTATCAACTTCTCATGACCAGTTGTTGGTGGATTAAATCTACCAAATGTAAATACAACTGATTCAGTTTTTTCCATAAATGTTCTAAAAGTTACTGATTCTTTTTGTTGTTTTTGTTTTGTAATCTTTTTCATTTTTTCTATATATTTTCTATACACTGCTGCTTCTGCAGTCTTACCCATAACTCTTGCTCTTTGTTCCATTGCAATAGCTGCTTGTATTTTATGTGCATGAGTTTTTCCACTATTCTCTATTTTCTTAACAGAAGCTTCTGCTGTCTTAACATCTTTAAAACCAAGACCATGAATAGTACCTTTAGGGTTCTCATCAGTATATAAATCTGAATGTTTATCAGAACCTGCAGGTTGACCTTTCTTTCTTGGTATTCTAGGTGCTTCTTGCATTACTTATATCCAAACATTTGTAACCCAGATGTTTCAACTTTTTCTGGTTCTATTTCAAAAAAACGAAGTATAGCATCAATACCATATTTAGCTAACTCTTTTAATCTAGTCATAATTTTTATAAATAAATCTTTTAACCAATTTTTAATTTTCACAAATAAATTTTCATTTAAAGTCTGTTCATTCAGTATTTCATTTTCTAATTTATGTGCATGCGAATTAACAATTAATCTAAATGCACCAACTGTATCTGCAGTACCTTTACTACTTACTCTACTTCCTGTTGGTGTTTTTACTGACACTCTAATATCTACTTTTTTAGCTATACCTTTTATATAAGAACTAGGTGATGCTCTACCTTCAGATAATTTTTCTACTAAATTACTACCACCTTTATCATCAAATTCAACTAACCAATTTGCTTTGGCATATGTATCTGGTAAAAATTTTGTTTCTCCTGTTGCAGCTTCATAACAAAAAAACTGACTAAATATAGGATTCTTTTGAAAGTAATCTCTAACAATAGGTTGAACACCTTTTAATGCCTTCTTCATATCAATTAAAGATTTCATTGACTCTTGATACTTTGCTTGGTCTATATCAATATCGACATTCTTTTTTCCAAACTTTGCTCTGACAGTTTTTGGTATTACATTCTTTTTTATTGCATTTACTAGTGAATTAATATTACCTTGTACTGTAAGTTTCTTCATTACAGGTTCTAATTGTTTTACAAGTCTAGCTGCATCTTCTGGTGCTTCTTTACCCATATATTCTACTGCAGCATCAAATGTGGCTAATGTTTCATCTTTGTAACCAGACATTAATTGAGAACCACCTTTTTTCTTTAAAGATATATTAATACCATCAGTTGAGTACAAGTCTGTTTTAGGTGTATTGTTTGTACCTCTCCATTTAGGATTTAATTTACCTGCACCACTTCCAAAGTGAATCATTGAATTTTCAGATGCACCTGTTTTATCTCTAATATCATTTGCAATTTTTTCAACGACATCTGCATATTCATTATATAGATTTTCTTCTATACCATATCTATCTTTTGCATTATTGAAACCACCATTAAAAGCAATTACAATTAACTCTTCAAATTTAGCAGCAGGTATTTTAGTTTTTGCTTGTTCATTTATATGTTGTTTGAAACTTCTCATTTATCCCATGCCTTTCTTGCTGTAAAATTATTATATGAAAATTCCATTCTATCTACTAGTTTAACAGCATTTCCAGCTTTGTCAATAGCAACATAACCTTCTGGATTGACTGCTTTAAAACCTTTATCTGTTTTTATAAATGTATTTGCTAATTGTTTTACTTCGTTTAATTTATTTACAATCATCATCTTGGCAGAAACTAAAGAGTTTTGAAATAAAATAATATTTTCTAAATTTTTTAAATGTTTAGTAAACTCTCTAATGTATTCTTTTTTATTTCTATCAAACTTATCTTTTGCACCTTGAGTTTTTACTTTTTGTTTTAGTTTTTCAAAATGCATTTCAATATGGTCTATATAACCTTTTGCATGTTGTTTTACATTTTTAATTGTTTCACCTTGTCTAACTTTAATATTATTATATGTTTTCAAACTTGCACCAGATAAATTACCAGTCATCGCATTTTGTAGTCTAATAAACTTATCAAGTAAACTTGAATTGATTCTTCTAAATATACTACCAGTTTGTGATAATAACTTTGTTACTTGTTCTGTTTCTGATTTTGTAAATGTTGCTTTACCAGATACATCTTTATAAGAAGCATCGTCCATCCAAACACTATTTACTTTATTTAATCCTTTGATATTAGCACCAAAGCTTGCTTTCATGCCTTGTAGTGTATCTCCTTCGTAGGTGGTGTGCCATACGACTCCAATTTTTGCTTGTGATATTCGTTTACCCAAATCAGAACTAGGTAATGTAGCATACACGATAGTATTAGGCTGAAAGGAAATATAAGTTTCGCCATCAATTTTCTCCTTCTTTAAATCTTCACTGGTAAACATCAAATCACCTTGAAGAACATTTTTTATACCCAATTTAGAAAATTCTTTTAATGCAACTTTAAATTTAGAGTTAAGACCACCAGACACATCTGCATCTATTTCAGCATTTGATTTATACAATTTTGGATTTACATTGAATACAGATTTTTTAGCGACAAAGAACTTGCCATCTGAAGGGTCTACACCAGCAAATATAGCAGGAGCACCGTCCCACTTTACTGTCATATTTACACCACCAGATGCTGTACCAGCCAACATATTTCTTAACTCTTGTAAGAAATTTATTGCACCTCTAGCACCACCTACACCGAAGTTGATTATCTCATCTTCTAGATGTTCTAAATGTAAATTTTTACCCTGCTTATCTTCTAATAAGAATTCTTTAAATGTTAACATTTCTCAATTTTTCCATAGTTGTTATAACAACTATATTTATATAATTAAGGAATGTCAAGTGCTTTTAAAATAAACCAGACCTACAATTCAGATTACCAGCAACCATTACTCTCTCATGGTCACTTTCTTGAGGTGGTACTTTGTGTTTAACCCAACCAGGAAACATTACTAATAATCCATTATATGGTTGTACTTTGTAATCTGTATTAGTAAAAACTAATGGTGCACATTCACTCGTTACATTAACATAATAAGTCCAAGACCAAATAGCTGGCCAGTGGTCATGTGAAACAGTATGATTACCTTTTTTATAAACTGCACCCCAACAATCATAACAATCTGGTATAAATTGTACTGGTGAACACTCCATTGATACTTCTCTAACAAAATTAACTAATTCTTGAAAATGTTCACCACCAGCTTCTAATTGCATATTCCACTCTGTCATTTGTGCTTTGACATTTGATTGAAAATTTATTCTATCACCTTGTTGACGAATATATTTTTCTAGTAATGGATTTAAATCTTTCCAATCTTTATAATCTTTTAGAATAACTGGATATCTTTCTTTGAACAAAATATGATTGTCTGATTTACCCCATATTACTGGGTGTTCTTTTACTGGGTCATCTTTCATACTTTATCTTTCAAAAATTTAGGAAGAGTATCTTTACCAAATGGTCTTACTTTCATTAAACTTTGAACCATTTCTTCAGCATCTTCCTTGAATGTGAATACCTTAACAATATCATTTGTTGGTAATTCAATAACTGCATATTCAGCTTTGTTATCTCTCCATAGTATATCAACAAAATATTTAACCTTATATTTATTATACCTTGAGGTCGGAAAATTTCTCATAGGTCTTCTCTCCCAATCTTTTACCAACATTGGTATTATCAAAGACTGGTTCACTCTGACCTGCATCTACAATGTCATCTTGTGCAACTTGTTCTACATCATACAATTTCATTTTGGCTCTATCTATACCTATAATAAATCTTTTATTTATTGTTGGGTCATTATATCTATTCTTTAATTGTTTAATCATTATCTGATTTAAATCTTCTAGTTCTTCAGTAGAAATAATTGCTAACATCAAATCAGCAGTAGCAGGTAAACCAAAACTTTCTGAAGTATCTTCTAGACCAACATCAGAAGAAGTATATGCACTTCTCGTTGTTTGTGTTGCTGATACTATTGGTAAGTTACTTTCTACTGCAAGACCTCTTAATTCTTCAGCGATAGCTTTGATGTAAAAATAAGAACCTACACTTGCATTATTTCTAAATCTTGATGATGAGCAGATATTTAAATAATCTACAAATATGATATCAGGCTTGAATGATTTTTTAATTGCAAGTTCTTTCATTAAACTTTTAAAATGTCCACAATGTGCAGATGCAGTTGGATATTCTTTGATTACTATTTTACCAACTGTTTTATTTTTTATTTTTTTGATTTTATCATCAAACATTTTTTTAGGTAATTCGTGTAATTCATCTATTGTAATATTCATAAGATTGGCATCTATTCTTTCAGCGATTCTCTCTTCTGCCATCTCAAGAGTTATATACAATACATTTTTACCTTGCATTAATGTTGATGATGCAAGATGGCACATAAACAATGATTTACCAACACCTGTACCAGCAAGTGCAATATTCAATGTCTTTTGTGGTAATCCACCTTTTGTTATTTTATTAAAATATTCTAAATCGAAAGGTATTCTATCTTCAACTCTGTGATAATAATCATATCTTCTATCTGACTCTTCAATATAATCATGACCAATATGATTGTCAAAAGATACAGAAAGTGCATCTGATAATAGTTCAGGTATAGCTTCTGAAGTTTTATCTTTTACTTTATTGTCAATAATTTTTATACTATCGACTACTGCATTATATACAGCTTTGTCTTTACAAAACTTTTCTACTGTATTTAATAACCAATCGTAGTCTACTTCACTATTCTCTAATGAGTTTAATAAAGTTAAAACAGATTTATGGTCGTTATCAGATAAATCTTTTCTATTTTCAATCTCTATTTCTAAAGATGTTTTAGTTGGTGGATTAGAATACTTTTCAACGAATTCATTTATTTCTTCAAAAAGAATCTGTTCACTTCTTTGGTGAAAATATTCTTTTTTTAAAAACGGTATAACCTTACGATTAAATTCTTCATTATGTATCAGTTGACTTAGCGTTGTCTTCTCTATCGTCTGATTTTGTTCCACTAAAAACCTCTTTCCTTGAATAATGTCTATCTACTATATCACATAGTATATCACCAATTAAATTTTTAAAATCTCTACCAAAATAATCTGCATCGTCTTCTGGTAACCCATTTCTGTCGATTATTTTATAATTAAATTTTAATGTTGCAGGTAGTGTACCATTATTAGCATCTTCTACTTGTGCTATTTTACCATACTTGTAAATGACACCTTCATACTTTCCACCTTTAATACCAATGCAATCTTCGTGTTCTTTTTTATTAGTTACCATAACATAATCGTCTGCAATTATACCTAAATATCTTTTAGAGTAATCAAAAGCAGGCCTATTCGCTGCTAGTGTCACGGTCTTCGGGTCTTTGTCCACCATACCTAAACTCCTTCTTTGCACACTCTTCTAAAATGTCCATAACATCTTGAGTGAAATATTTCTTTGGACTACCTAATATTGTTTTACCATATTGTTTAGAACCATCTGGTAATTCATATCTAGTTGCCACTTTTTTAAATACATTATATTTTTCAGCAAGTTCTAACAAGCCATAATATCTATCCAGACCTTTATTATATGTTAATCTCACATCAACCATTTTATTTTCTATTGTCATTCTAGATTTATGATTCTTACAATGTATTATATTACCTACAACTTCACTGCCTTCTTTTTCTTTTCTTTTAGAAAGGTATACAATAGATGAAGCTGCATATTTTAATCCAGAACCACCACCCATTTCTTTTGTAGGAAACATAGAACCTACTACATCATAAGTATGATTCGTTACGACCATAGGTACTTTTGCTTTACCAAGTTTTAAAGTCAACACTCTAAATGCTGCTTTCAATACTTGTGCTCTAGTCATATCTCTTGTTTCTTTTCCTTCAGCAGTATCTTCAACTTCTTTTGTTGTTGATAACATACCTAGTGAATCTAATGCAAGAAACAATGGTCTACGAATAGATGTATCTTGTTCTATATACTTATCTAAAACTTTTAATGATTGAGTTCTAAATTCTTGTACTGTTGTTACTGGTAATATTACCATTCTATCAGCATCTATACCTCTATCAATAACCATTTGTTTTGTAATTGCACTTTCTGATTCAAAATATATGACACCACCATCTGGATGCTTATCAAGAAAATGTTTACACATTCCCATAAGAAAAAATGTTTTACCAGTTGCACTTTCACCAGCAACTGCTGTAATTTTATTGGCAGGTAAACCACCATATAGTGAACCCGACAACAATGCATTAAATGCATACGAACCAGTATCTATAAATGTATCAACATCACCAGCTTCAACACCATCAGATACTAAAGATGCATATTCGTTACCTGTTGTTTTGATAACTTCTTTTAAAAAATCTGTCATACTATCTCCTATTTTATTGCCAATGCACCAACGAATAAATGATTACTCCAGAAACATTGTACATCTTGAAACCCTGCATTAAGTATCATAGTTTTAATTTCTTTCCAAGTATTTGGTTTTAACATATGTCTTAATGTTCTCTCTTTATCCATAATATCTTTGGCTTCAAAATGTTTTCTTTTATAATCATAATAATTAAATGTCATCATTTCTTGTAATTTTGCATTTGTACAAATAAGTTTTTCTGCAAATAAAAAACCACCACCAACATTTAAACCATTATAAATTTTTTTTATTATATTTTCTCTATCTTTCATTGACATAAATTGTAAAGTAAATATCGATGTAACAAGCGAACAGTTTTTAAAATCATAATATTTTACATCATCTTTTATGAAATTAACTTTTGTATTTGGAAACATCTTATTAAGTTCTTTTTCTCTATTGTCTAATGATTTAGAAAAACCTTCTGCCAATTCAACACCCTCATATACTGCATCATCTATATTAGCATCTATGTGAGCACTTATCATTCTTTTAGTAACTTTACCTGTTGAACAACCAACATCTACTACTTTAGTATCTGGTTCAGCAAAATACTTTGATAAGTTCACAATGTCTTCTAACAGATTAGAATACCCACGAATAGAATGTTCTATGTGTTCATCAAAACCTTCTTCTCTATGTGCAAAAGTAAAATCGTATTTAGTCATTCATTATATCCTTATATGGTTTTAATACTTTTTCATATACCGACTCTGAAAGAGCCTTCATCATAAGAGGTGGTACCATTCTACCTATTCTCTCTGATTGTTTCTTATGTTCACCAGTTAGTTTAAAATCTTCTGGTAATGACATAATTCTTTTTAATTCTTTAATAGTAAACTTTCTATTTTCTGTTGGGTGACACACACCAGCGACACCAGCAAGATTACCCATTGCAGTAATCGTAGGACAAGGTTTCTTATAACTTGTTCTTTTTAAATTAAAGTGATGGCCTTTTTCATGATAATCCATACCTGTCAAAACTTTATCAGGATTGAGTGGCATCTTATGTAATGTAATACCAACTTTCTTTGGTGGTGTCAAAGCATCTAAAAGATATTTTAATTCTTCTTCATCTTCATTTTTTATATCTTGAATAGCTTCACCTAATGTAGTTTGATGATTATTATGTGTAGGAAACAAATGACTCATAGTCATAAAGTTTATACCTACTTTATCTGCAACATCTTCTCTAACACCTATAAAGAATGTTCTTTCTCTAGATTGAGGTACACCATAGAATGATGCATTTAAAACATCTGCAGTAACTAGATAACCTATTTCTTCAAAAGTATTTTGTATCTTATTAAAATAAAGTTTGGCCTCACCCATAGTCAAACCTTTTACATTTTCACCTATAATAACTCTTGGTTTAATTACATTTGCAACTCTTAAAAACTCAAAAAATAAATCTTCTACATTTGATACACCTTTAATATCTGAATATTGTTTTGTCTTACCAAATGCATCTGCATGTGTATTACCTGACTTATGTGACATTGAACCAGCAACACTAAATGCAGAACATGGTGGTGAACCATCAAGTAAATCTAATTCACCAACTTTTAAATTTACTTCTTTTAATATATCATCACCTGTAAGATTTTTTATATCATCAGGTAATATCTTTGTATTAGGATAATTTTCTCTATAAGTTTTTCTAGCTTCTTCTACAAATTCATTAATAAGTAATATCTTACCACCAGCCAAACGATAACCAGTAGAAGAACCACCACCGCCAGCAAATGTAGAAACTACATTAAACTTTTCTTGTTTCTCACCATCATAAACATCTTGTAGTGAATATCTTTTATAATTCATTAAATGGTCTCAATACTTTCTCGTAAAGTGAATTTGCAAGTGCAGCCATCATTTTAGGTGCTACCATACGACCTATTCTTTCTGCACTTTGGTCAAATCTTTTTGCTACTGTTTCTCTATCTGATTTCATAACAAAGTCTTCAGGTAGTGACATAATTCTTTTTAATTCTGGTACAGTAAACTTTCTGTTTTTCATTGGGTGAAACACACCAGATACTACTGTTTGTTGTCCTCTTTGTGTTAATGTTGGACATGGTAAATCTTGACAAGGCCTAATCATATTAAACATTGACCTTTTAGGATTAATATCAATAAATCTTTCGTCTGATGGTTTTAAATGTTTAGGTGGGTCAAACTCTAATAGTTCTATCCACTTCTTTTGAAAGCCACCTTGAACATAATCTAACAACATTTGTTCTTCTTCTTTATCGTTTTCAATACCTTCAAGTGCATGTCTTAATGTAACCATTTCTTTATTCTCTTCTGGAAATACATTATTAAGTGTCATAAAATTTAAACCAACAGCTTCGCAAACATCTTCTCTAACACAAACAAACATAGTTCGTTCTCTCGCTTGTGGTACACCATAATGTGCTGCATTCATAACTTTATAAGTTACATCATAACCTATATTTTGAAATGCATTAATAAATTCGTTTAACTTCTTCTTGGCTTCACCTGCAGTAATACCTTTAACATTTTCTGCAACGATAATCTTTGGTTGTATCTCTTTTGCAATTCTAACATATTCTAAAAATAAATCTTCTATATTTTCTACTTTCTTACCATCTGAATATACTTTTTCCTGGTCCCAACCTTTATCTCTTTTACCTGAAATACTAAATGCAGAACATGGTGGTGAACCATCTAATATATCTAATTCAGTAGGTATAATATCTGCAGCATCTAAAAAATCAAAACCTGTAAGTGATTTAATATCTTGTGGTAATATTTGAGTATCAGAATAGTTATCACTATATGTTTGTCTTGCAGCTTCTACAAACTCATTTACAAGTAATACTTTACCACCTGCAAGTTTGTAACCAGTAGAAGAACCACCACCACCAGCGAATGTAGATATTACTGTAAACTTTTCTTGTTTAGATGCTTCAATAACATCTTTTAAATAATACTTCTTATACAAAAAAATTCTCCAATGAAGTGTCACCATTGTAACATACTTTCCAGTCTTTGTAAACCTCTAACATGCGATTTCTTTTATTAAAGTTTATTTTATTATTATTTAGCAGACTTTCAAATAGTGTTGCGATACCACTATCAAGCTGTAAGTTTAAATGATTTTTTACTTTACCAACTTTATCAAAGTATGATTTAAAAGCATTTCTAATATTATGTTTCTGAAAAGGTCTATTTAATTCATACCAATTATATTTGTAAAAGTATTTCTTAACTGCTTTATCTAAATATGGTGTAACAAAAACTTTATTATGTTTCTGTGCTAACTTCTTATGTTGTAAATAACCAGCACGATTTTCTCTTTTAAAATAATCATTTCTAAACTCATCGAATAAACTTTTAGGTTCTTTATAATGCATACAAGCTTTTTTACTTACACCATAATATCCATCTGCAGCCCAACCAGACAAAACATATTTCTCTTTAATACACTCATAAACATATAAGAAAGGATATACACATTCGAAATGTGTTTTCTTTTGACACCCATGTTTTACTAATCTATGAAAATCTTTTTCTAAATTTTTAGTAGGTATATTTACACCTACAAAATCCCAATTCATAATTTTACAGATTTCTTCTGCCTTGGCATAATCATAAGATGGTTTGTTATCAAGTTGAAAACTATAACATCTTAATCTTTTAAAAGCAAGATGTGCAGCAAAGGCAACTGAAATAGAATCTACACCACCAGATAAAAGTATTGCCACATCATGCTCTGGTGCCTTTTGTTCTATGTGTTCAATGAGTAGTTTACCTATCAAAAGAAATCCTCTAAAGTTCCTTGAGTACCATAAGTTCTATCCACAGACCATCTTATCGTATTTAAAATTAATGTCAAGGGTTCAACAAAAACTTTTTCAAACTGTGTTTCATAATCTACAAAACTGTGTATATTAAACTCTTTAGGTAATTTAGTCATAAATGTAATTACATTTGAAGTAAAAGGGTTTGGTTGTTTAAGATATACAAACTTAATCTTATCACCTTCTTGTATCAAAGGATATTTGTTTATTAGTTTGTTTTGTTTTACTTTATGATTGTAAATCAAAGCACCTTTAACATGCATAGGTGTACTTTTCTTAAATGTAGTACCACTATCAAAATACTTTGACAAACCTTTTACTGACCTAGGAAAAGATATAAGTTCTGGATTAACATTTAAAAACTCTTCTCTAAAAGTTCTAATAAATTGATTTAATTCTTTTTCGTCACTTGTCATTATAAGTTCTAATGCATCTTTAATCTTTGCTCTACACATCGCAGGTGTTGAAGACTTAACTGCTTCAATACCCATAATCTTTAATTTAGATTCGTTATACGAAATACCTTCACTATTCCAGACATTTAGAATATATCTTTTCTTTGCAACCCAAATACCTTTATCTGCAATCACTTCTCGTTTCATAAACATCTTATTTGCAAATGCATTTGTATATTGTTTAAGTTCATCATACGATTTTGTAATATATGGTTCAATAGATTCTGATGCAACTTTGTCTAGAAAGTTTATTGTTTTACTTAACACATTATCACTTTTGATTGTTTCAGTAACAAGTTTATCCATAGTCAAGTAAACAGAATCGGTATCAGATGCAATTACATAATCATCATTTGTTTTTAAAATATTGTTTAGATATTTGTTAAGTTTGTTTTCAATCCAACGAATAGATAACTGACCACTCTTTGTGATACCTTCTGCAATTGCCTTGTCATAATATCTAAACCACTGATTACCTATTGCACCATAAGCAGAGTTTAAAGAAATCTTACGAGCCATCTGAATATTATTATATCGACTAATTAATTTTAAATACTTTTTATCTTTAGTGTCTTCGTATTCTTGTTGTGCAGATAACATTTTCTTTTTGTAAATAACTCGTTCATCATAAAGTTCTTGCATCATCTTTGGTAGAAAACCTTGTTTATCTGTTCTGAATAAAGCACCATTTGGTGTCATAGTAGTTTTGTCTGGTATATCTAGTTTGATACCTTTTAACATATCGTCAACAGAAATATCTTGATGTTTACTTTTTAGTAATGTTTCTGGTGAAAGATTGTATTGCATAATCAAATGTGGATATAGTGAATTCAAATCAAACGACACTACCCATTTATGTAAACCAGTTTGTGGTTCTTTTACATATGCACCTTCATATTGTTCTTCTTTTCTATGTGAGGCTTTTTGTGGTATGGCAATCTTTCTCTTTCTCAAAAAGTTATAGATTAAAATATCCCAATATTTTACTTGGCCAAAGACATCAGTATAATTTACTTTGGCCTCATATGCCATTGTCAAAAGTAAACTAATCAAACCCATCTTATCTTCTAACTTATCAACAATTTCCACATCTTGTATATTGTAATCGATAAAAGATTGAAAGTCTTTTTCATACCATTCTTTAAATGTTTCATATGGGTTTTCGTCTTTTTGTTCACCAAGTTCTACTGAAGCAATGTGGTCAAGTCTATATGATTCTTGTTTTGTATATGTAAACTTTTGATAGAGTTGTAAATAATCAAGTTGTGATATGCCCATGATATCATAAATTAAATGATTACGACCCATTGAATAAATCTTTCTTGAACTAACATTACCCCAGGGTGATAATTCTCTCATCTTCGATTCACCACAAACTTTAAATATACGATTGCATAAATACGGAACATCAAAGAAGTCAGTATTCCAACCAGTGATAACATCAGGATAATTTTTTGTCCAGAAAGACATGAACTCTAAAATCAAATCGTGTTCGTTAGGACAACGAATGTATGTTACATCTTCTCTTGTATTCTTGTAAGGTTGTGTACCCCAAACAATAATCTTTTTTGATTGTTGATTTTTAACTGTAATTGATAATAATGGTTCTATTGCAGTTTCAGGATTAGGAAAACCATTATCACATTGAACCTCAATATCAATAGTAAATGTTAATATCTTATCGTTATTCCAATTTACTTTTTGAGGAAATGTATCTGAAATATAAGTATATGCAAATCTATCTAAACCATAGATTAAATGTGGTTGACTTTCATACTTGAGAATAAAGTCTTTAGCATCTTTAATTGTATCACACTTGTATGGCATAAGATTTTTACCATTAAGTGATTTCCAATCTGTCTGTTTTTGTACAGGCACAAATAGTGTAGGAGAATACTTAACTTTAAAATTAAGTCTTTGATTACCTTCAACACCACGGACTAAAAGAAAATTACCCCACTGCACCACATTAGTGTAAAAATTCATAATGTAATTATATCACCCTTTTTAATAAAAGTCAATCCTCAAATAATTCATCAACTTGTGGAAAATACTTTTTCATTGCAGCTACTAAATCTTCGTAGTGTGCAACTTCTTTTAATTCTTTTTCAATTTCACCAACAATATCTGCATGTTCACCTATACCAGTTGGATTAGAAAGTAACACCTCAACATTTGCAAGATGCTTTCTTATGTGACCTTCTGCATGAACTAAAAATGCTGATATTAACTTTTGTTTAATCGCTTTTTGATTCATCGTTTTCCTTTTTCTTTCCTATATTATATTTTGGTTCAAGAATCCATTCAGATTTTTCTTTGAACGAAATAACTTTAATTTGAGATAAAGGAGCCTTTGGCTCTGGTTCGCTGTCAAAACTAACTAGATTCCAATCTTTGAGTAGGCCTGCGATAGAATTTCTTCTACCTATATCATTTTCTGTAATATTGTGTTCTTTTCCGTCAAGGGCAAATAGTTCTTTGAAGTGAACTATGTAATACTTGCCTTGTTTGTGAAGAATATGACAAGATTGATATAATTTTTTTTCTTTTCTTGATGATACACCAATTCTTGAAAGTGTTTCCCTGACTTTTAAAAAGTCATCTGGTTCTTTCAAAGTTACTTCGAGCATCTTATCAAGAGTCCATAATGGTTCATTCATTTCATTCCACCTTTATTCAGTTTACTTTTGATGAATTCTATTTGTTCATCATCTAGTATGTCAAGAACTGATTTTGCTTTTGAATTACTATAATCATAATATTCTTTTACATACTGTAAATTTTTTTGTTTACTTTGTTTTATCCAAGGAGCATATCTTTTCCTTGTTCTAATAGTATTTAGTAAAAAGTCATACTTTAACTTTGAGTCCAGTATGTGATGGTGATTCATTTCGTTTACAAGTAAGATTGTATCGTTAAATGGTGCTAAACATTTATTGATAATAAATGAATTGTATTTTTTTTCATACATTTCATCTTCACTATCCATAACATTTTTTTTAGTAAAGTTAATTGAGTTTAAATACTCTTTTATTTCATATGCCATTACACTGGTGCACCTGTAATTTCATTTGAATCTTTTGTTGGAGTCTGTGCCAAAACTTTAGTGTCAGCAAGAATTGGTGCTTGTTTAGTTTCTATTTCAAAATTAGCAGATAAAGTTCTTCTTTCACCTTCACCATAAAAAGGTGACACTGCATGTTTCAACCAATTAGGAAACATTAGTAATTTACCAACTTCTGGTTTAACAAAAGATTCTTGTACTGGTTTTAATCTTTTAATATCTGCAGAACCATTTATACCCCAACTAAAAAAAGTAAAACCATCAGTGCTACCAGATGCACCATTTAGATTCAACTTCAAACCACCTTTGACAAAATCTTCAGCACTACCAGGTAGTTTTTCAATTTGAGGTGGTACTTTTAAATATAATATGCAAGACATTCCCATATCTGTTCTTACACCATGGTCATGTAATGGATTATAATCACCTTCATAACTATGTACAGACCACATTGAACAACAATCTATTTTAGCCTCTACTATACCTTGATAATTTAAATAAGAAAGTGCAAAACCTTCTAATAATTTTTTTAACCCTAATACAGGTTTGTGTTTAAAATCCATATCTAGTTGTGCAGACTTTTCGTTTGATTTAATTTGACCCACTAATTCATGAGAAAAACTTTTGGCATCATCTCTAACACTATCAATATGAGTGTTTATCTCATCAGTAACATAACTTGGTAAAAACACTTCTAACATTGTTAATGCTGGTTTAGTAATCATAGCCATCTGAATATCATTTGCTAATTTCATAGCATCAGATTGATTTTCTATTGTCATAATATCTCCTATTTAAATTTACATTCACCCATAAGTTGAGTTAGACAGGCAAGTAAATTTATTTCTTGGTCTGCCACAAATGCTGCTTTGTATTGATAATCAGCAAGTATCAATACTGAAGAAGCAATAGAGTGGCCACCATCAAAATACTGATATAAATTATCGTATATTTTTCTAAAAATTCTAGCAGGGTCATTATCTAAATTATTTACAACCCATTTTCTTACACTTGTAAAATCTTTTTCTTTCATAAAGACAATTAAATCTTTCATATTTTTTTCTGAAAGGTTTACAAGAATACCACTATCGATTTGACCAGATGATGAATACCTTTGTAATTCATTCAAACATCTTCGCCAATCAGGAAAGAATTTCATTATAAGTTCTGCAATAACTCTTTTATCGTATTTAACTTTTTCTGTATTGAGAACACTCTCAATACTATTCATAAAATCTTGTGCAAGTTCTTTTTTTTCTGATGCAGGAATATTAAATTCAACAACACTACAACGACTATGAAGTGGTTCAATAATTCTATTCTTAAAATTACAAGTAAGAATGAAACCACAATTCTTGTGGAACTCTTCTATCATACCACGAAGTGCTGGTTGTGTTGATTGAGGATTTAGATAATCTGCCTCATCAATAATAATAAACTTTCTACTACCTTCTAAAGACATAGTAGATGCAAAGTTTTTCATCTTGTTACGAAGTACATCAATACCTGACTCTTCAGAACCATTAATAAGAATATAATCATAACCTATTTGTTCTAACATTGCTTTGGCAACAGTGGTCTTACCGACACCAGGGCCACCTGTTAGTAATAAATTAGGTATACCATTATTTACAAATTCTGTAAAAGTCTTTTTGTGATTTTTAGGTAATACACAATCTTGTATAGTTTTAGGTCTATACTTCTCAACCCAAAGAAAAGTTTCTTTCATAAAACTCTCCTATGCGTTGTATGTTGATTCAGGTTCTAATGCAATAAAATATGATACATCTAAATTTTTATGTGTAAAGTATGAAATACCTTTTGATGATACTTGTACTTTATAATCACCAGGTAATAGTTTTAGATTCTCTACTTTAAAATAAAACTCAAAAAATGCTGATGCATTATTACCTATTGTAACTGCATAATCGTTAGACGAATTATTCTTTTTATCTTTTACTTTTAATTGTATTGTACTATCTTTTTGACCAGTTAATACTAAATCAGAAACACCAAGAGTACCAGCTGCAGTAGTAACCTTTTTTAAAACTTCTTCTGTAAAATCTACTTCTACATCAACAGATGGCATCTTAATATCTTTATCTACTGTAACGATAACAGATGGGTCTGAAAAGTGATACTTACAGCTTGAACTGTTGTCTTCTTCTGCAATGGTCATATACTTATCAGTAAATGATAGTACAGGTTCTTTGAATAGACTCATAGCAGACAAGAATTCATTTAAATTGTAAATAGGAATATCTTGAGTGAATGTGTCAGGTACATTTGCCGATGCAACAATATTTTTCATAGCAGATACAGTTTTTAATTCTGAACCATTTTTAATTAAAATATTTTGATTTATGTTTGCATACGACTTTAATATTTCTTTAGTTTGATTGCTCAACTTCATTTTTTTTCATCTCCAAGTCATTATTATGTATTGCAATAATCGCATAATGAATTATCTTCATTAAATCTACTCTATTCTTACCAGCTTTTCTACCATACCTTTGAGCGTATTTCATAATGTTTCCAATACAAAAACCCTCACCATGACCAGAGTCTATAATGAATTCAGTAGATTGAAATTTATTCTTACTGTAATGTTCACCATAAGTTTTGTCAATATAGGTTTTTAATTGTTTTAGTATTTCGTCTTCAGAATATTTGTAGTTTATTATCATATCACCATTGTATAATAAAGGTGGGGCTTTGTCAACCCCACCTCTAATATTATTTTACTTCAATCGTTTGAGGTTTTTTGTGGTCGGGCACAATTCTTTCTAATGCAATGTATAACATTCCATTTTCCATCTTTGCACCTTTCACTTTCATCTCATCTGATAAAGTAAAAGTTCTTTTGAAGCTTCTATGAGAAATACCTTTGTGTACCATGGTAGTTTTCTCATCTATCTCTTCTTCAACTTTTTTAGAAGAAACAGTTAAGCTTCCTTCCTTTAGTTCAATATCAATGTCTTTTTTGGAATAACCAGCCAAGGCCATCTCAATTTGATAGTTGTAGTCATCATTTTTGACTATGTTATATGGTGGGAATCCACCACTTGTTGTATGAAAGTCAGTATCAAAAAGTCTATCAAATAGACTATCAAAACCAACTGTGTACGGTGTTAACCTATTACGGTCTAATGTTGCTAAAGTATTCATATCTATCTCCTTCTTTAAGCAAGATTAATATTTGAGTCCCATAAGGCAACTCATAAGTTGGGGTTTTTTTGTTAGAGATAAACCCCATAACTCTATTTATTTATGACACTAGGGTAGGTATATTATATTGTGTCATTGAGAAGTCTTATGAATGGCTCCTCGTCTATATTTATAATTATATAGTACATCATTTAAACTAAAAGTCAACCCCCAGCCTGAACTTCTTGCATAAATTTATTCCAATAATCTTGTCTAACTAAATCACCTTCTGCCATAAACATATCACAACTACAATATGCACAGTTTTTACCCTTGAGTAAATAATACATTACAGTATGAATATAATTTGCTTTATCATTGTCATGTGGAAACAATGGTGATGTATCTATGTTATTATCTTCTAATATCTTAATCGCATTGGTTACAAATGATTTTTTATCAATATGTTCTAGGTCATTACAAGCTAAAAATTCATGATACTTTCTTCTACTCATGCTGTGCAAGCTATACAGAACAGAATATACAGAACCAAATTGATGTTCTAATTCATCAGATATAAATAAATCTGCAACATCAGAAACTAAACCATCTGGTGTAATATCGTTAATTGAACCTTTATCCCATAAAAAGTTCCATTCACTATCTAACATATAATCAATTAATACTCTTAATTTTTTTGGGTCACCATCGTGTGTTACATAATTTTTTCTGTCACACTTATAATTTAATTTAAAATAAAATTGTTGGTTTTCTTTATCATATAATATTACATCTAAAATATCTACTGAAGATTTTTTAAATGCTTGAGAGTTTGGTGTAATAGCTTTTTCTTTGATACTACATGCACCAATAAAGTCTGGAAAGAAAGGTTGATATCTTGCTTGAAAGATACCAAACTTATTATCCCATACTTTTCTTTTGACAGCATAACCTAAATAAAAAACATCAGTATGACCTAATACTTCATAATCATTTTTTAAATTAAGACCATCTAACGATTTTGTGTAATGTTGCATATATGGTACACCTGTACCTTTATAGTATGCATCTTTTCCTCTTGATACTCTACTACCTACATGAGTTATCTTTTCTTTTATTACTAGCTCATTAACAATATCCCCATTTAAGTTATAAATGGGGATTACTGTTTGATTTGTGTTTTTTGACACTAGGCTGCTTCAGCCATTTCTAAAGCAGTGTTTAAAGCTTTCAACTTTAGTCTTCTATTTCTACCATACCAAGCAGAAGAAAGTCTACCATCAGTTGAATTACCTTGTAAGTGGTCGGTACTGTAAGTCACAGCATTAAATGCCTGCCACCAAGAACCTTTTGCATAATTTGCACCAGGTTGTGTTTCAATCAACTCAAATGCTCTTTTAGCATTTATTGTTGTAGGAACTTTAGGGTCTCTATCTTCTTTTTTAATTTTAGAAGGATAGATAGTTTCTAGATACTCAACCAATCTTTCGGTTGTATATCTTTTGTTACCAAGAAACTCAGCCATAGTTTTATAGTTCTCAAGTTTCTCTCTAGCGATACCAAGTTGTTGTTTAACAACCTCTGCATCAAATTGTTTTCTGTGAGTAACAGTAACCATCTTATCACTATTTTGACTCAATGATAAAGTTAAAGTATTATTACATACTACTCTAATTGGTGTCATTCTAATGTCGATAGATTTACCAAATTTGTGTGGATTAGAAAACAACATATAGTTTTCTACTTCATCACCTTTGAATAACTCAAAGCCTTGTTTAATTTTAGCAAGTGCCCAAACAATCTTACCGTCCATTAAAGACCCAGCAGTATGCATCTCTAAATCGCCTTGTTCTACATACTCTGAAAAGAAATCAAATGCTTCTTTGTTCTGAACTGGATTCCAATCTTTACCTACATGAGGTGATAAGATTTTATTATCTGAACTTCTTACTAATGAATAAGAACCAGTAGGTCTATACCCACCAGGTTTATCTTGACTAATTGGTAAGTTTACCATAGATGGTATTTTTTCTACTGTCCAATCTAGACCAGATTTTTTCAACATTTCATCTGTTGATAAATCGTGTGGTACTTTCGTACCTAGACCATGCCAAGGAACTTCCCCTGCATATGCCATTGTTTCTACTGCTGCTACCATAATTTGTTTCTCCTTTCAATAACAGTTTTCTTATTTTATTATTATACTATGCTACCATAGCGTTGTCAAGGGACATTGCTAAAATATTTTTCTTTTTTTCTAAAGTCAGAGTTTCACTCATCATTTTGTTAATTTCTTTTTCATCTAAACTATCTAGTTTTTGTTTATTTTTAGATAAAATGGTATCCTCTATAAGTTTTCTATAAGGACCAACTAACATATCACCATACTTACTATTATAAAATCTTACTCTAAAGCTTTTAGCATTTTCAAAAGTTTTATAATTTCTTGATAAAGAAGTATTTTTATTTTTACCTTCTTTAACATCTTGTTGTCTTCTCTCTTGATATATTTTAAATTCTTCTTCTAGAGTTGAATCTGCAAAATCAAATTCAATAGTAGCAACTACTTTTCCGTTAGGTGCAAAAGATGTAACTGATATTATTGGGTTCTGCTCTGAAAACTTTTCATATGCACTTTCTTGATTATCACCAAAATTCATAGTACCTGAACATTTAGAAATAGTTTTTCCGTGGTCACTAAAAGTTTCAGTTTTAATTTCAACAGCTCTCTTTGTATCTTTTTCAAAACCATCAAAACCGTGAAGTGCAGTATCGTCTTCATAATCAGAAAAATTTAAAATTGTTTTTTCTTTAATGATACTACCCATACCAGTAGATAACATTCCTTTACAGAAAGTTTTATCTTTATCACTTAATCTGCTTTTACCAAAAGCATAAGCAGTAGTATCACTTACTATCAATGATAACTCTTCTTTACTTAAAACATTTATTTCACTCATTATACACACTCCTCAAAATATTCCCAAGCCAACACTGGATTGAAATCATATTTTTTACAAATGTTACTGAATTCTTCAAAGTATTCACCATCTGGATACTGACCAGCCAACATAGCATTATAATTGTTAATAAGATTTTTCATCTTAATTTTATCTTCTTTCCAAATTTCATTATACATTTTTTTGTCCTTTCTTTCTGAAATTATGTCTTTATATTACTATGCTTTCATAACATTGTCAAGGGTGCTGTGCAATTTATTTGGTATTTTATTTATGAATATACATTATACAATCGTATAAAGTAAACTATATAATGATATAATCCAAGCCATAGGAGTTAATATGAATTTATTTACAATTGCAATGTCAATTTTTACTGTTGTTATGAGTATAGGAATGGGAATTAACTAAAAAAAAAGGGACCGAAGTCCCTTTTTCTAATTTCCTACTATATATGGAAGTAAAAAATACCCCACGACAGCTACAGCAATCCACATAATTAATTCTCCATTTTAACAACAACCCATTCGCCGTTTTCTCTACAAGCCATACCTTTACGATTATCACCTGTAATAAATTCTTTACAACGATTCGATTCTATTTTGTGAAGGTCTCTGGTATTATCCATATGTTCACCGACTTCACCACCGATAAACATACCTAAAAGACCACCTGTTGCTAAAGCGTAAGGGTTGTTGATTTCCATTAGTTGTGTGGATAATACACCCAAGAAACCACCAACACCTTGTCCTACACTTTTTCTAGACCAATCATCAGACATAGCTTCTTTATAAGAAAAGAATAACCAAGTAATGATGAAACCAAAGATAATCCATTTTATCTTCATTCTGTTATCCATCTATTTTCATCAGGACCATAAGAAGGTACTGTGTCAATATATCTATTTTGAACTTGACTATTAAATGTATCTGCTAAATCATCTAGTTCTCTTTCGATATTAGATAAAGATTGTGCTTCATCTTGAGCCTTTGACTCATTTACACTATTCTCTAATTCTTTAAAAGCATTTGTAGAACGAAGTTTAGAATATACTAATCTATCTTTTTTCATTCTATTCATAATGATTTTACTAGCTTCTTTATCAGAATATTCTAGTAAAACAAATGTTCTAAATTGTGGACCAGATGGATATACTTCCATCTCTTTTACTTTATAGCCTGCAACATCAACAGATGCAACTACATTTTTAGATACTTTTTCTATTTCTTCTAATACTGAAGTATCAGCATCATCAGTACCCATTTTAGCTACAAACTGTTTTGTCATACTATCAAGTTTACCATTGATTCTATCTGCCAGAACTGATTTAGCATTCATTACAGCAATATCTACTGATAATTGTAAATCAGGTGCAGTAGCAGTACCTGAAGAATAAATCATATCTTCTTGTTCAGGTAATTGTTTAAACCAATCTGGAATAATACTTGATTGAGATTCAACCTTTTTAGTTTGATATTCTATTTCAGGACTTAATACGATGGGAGTAGGTTCATCTACTTGAGTTGCACATGAACCAAGTAATCCGATGAGAGCAAAACTACTCAATGTCTTTAACTTCGAAACCATTGTCTTTCACCTCCTCTTCATCAGAATTTTGTAGTTTATCTTTTGACCAATCAGATACATCTTTTATATCTTGACCGAATCCAGAAACAGTACCACAAGACTGTGTAAATATAAGTAGAGCAGCAACTCCACATAAAATTAAAACATTAGTTATAATGCCTTTAGTTTTATTCATATATCACCTATTACATTGTTTAAGTTTAACTTCTTGTAATCCCAAATCTGGCATTACAACATTTATAGTTTCTATACTACACTCAACTTTAGGTTTTGTCAAGGTGCAATCTAGATTTTTTTTAGTTTCTATTGATTCAGGAATATACTCTGCTGTGAGTTTATCCTTTGCATTATCAATAGCTCTATCACAAGCCTCATTTTCAGACATATCAGAATTGAAGATATAGTCTTCAGAGGTGAAATACCAAATACCTTGTATCTTACCTTGAATCAAAACTTTACATTTTTTTGTTTCACCGTAATATGGAAAGACTTCTTTCTTTTCTATCTTTAAAGATTCAATCGTTCCTTGATATGTTGATATTGTTTGGTTTTTAAAATCACATGGGTGATAGGCCACATAATCTTGTGCATATACCATTGTAGGTAATAAACATAATATACTCAATTTTTTTATCATAATAATTTACTAAAGTTTCTTTGTTTTTCAAATTTTATTACACTTCTAAACTTATCAAACATTGTATCGCCTTTGTGACTTATAACAAATACATTTTGGTCAGCAAAAGTGTTTAATATTTTTAAGAAATCATCAGTGCCAGTTGTATCTAAACTACTATCAAATATTTCATCAAGTATCAACAAATTAGTGTTAGTAGAGTTTTTCATCTTTGCAACTGCTCTCCAAGTAAAGAGTAGTGCTAAATCTATTCTCATTTTTTCACCTTCACTAAAAGATGAATAACTAAATTCATCTCTGTGTCTGGACTTGATAGTTTCATTAAAACTATTATCTAGTGTAAAGTTAACATAAAAATCCATACTTGTCAAGTACCCATTGATTAATTTATTCATGATTGGTAGATACTTGTTGATTATCTTTGTTTTAATACCAGTGTCCATTAATAGATTTCTTGCAACATCTACATAAAACTTATCTTCTCGTAATTTAGATATCTGTTCTTCTTGTATTTTAAATCTTTCAGAAAGTCTTGTTAATTTAACTTTGTCTTCTTCAGATACTTGACCATTCTTATATTTTTCTATTTGTTTTTTTTCTTTTTCTATCAATCTTTTTAATCCAGACATAGATACTGATATCTTTGCAATCTCAACTTCTTTTTTTCTAATCTCTTTTGCAAATTCATTTAATTTACTTTTCTCTGTTTCTTTTGCTTTCAGTTCATCTTCTAATTTTAATATACCTTGTTTTAGTTCAGCTATTCTATTAGTCTTTTCTTTTATTTTCACTTGTTTTAATTCTTCATCTATTGTTTGTGTACAAGTTGGACATTCGTCATTTTCAGAAAAGAACTTTCTTTGTCTTTCGTTTTCATTTATTCTATTTGAAAGCTGTGCTTCCATTTTATGAAACTCTCTAATTGTGTTTAATAACTTATCTTTTTTATCTAACTCTGGTTGTGCTGATTCTATTTCATTCGATATTTTATCTGATTTTTCTTGTTCATCTAATAAAACTCTATTACTATCAAATATTAAGTGTTCTTTCTCTTCTATAATTTTATCTTTATTTTTTTTGAGAGATTGTATATATTGCTCTTGCATTGTTATCTTCTCTTTAGTAAGTTTTAATTCATACTCTAGAGTGTTTAATTCTTCACCAACCTCTTTATTTTTATGTTTCAATAAAAAATTCATTAAAGAAAATATCTTTATATCAAGTATTTCTTCAACAACTTCTCTTCTATCTTTACTTCTTAATTGCATAAATGGTACAAAGGTTGAAGAACCTAATATTACAACCTGTGTAAATGAACGATAATTTAATTTAAGTATTTGTTGCTCTAGTATCTTTTGATAATCAACACTATTTGCATCTTGATTTAACATTTTACCATTACAGTAAATTTCAAAGACCGTAGGTTTCATACCACGAATAATTTTAAACTTATTTTTTTGTATAGTAAATTCTATTTCAACAATAGCACTACCCATATTGATTGAGTTAACAAGTTGTGATTTATTAATTTGTCTGAAAGGTCTATTGAATAAAACAAAACATAATGCATCAAGAACTGTTGATTTACCAGAACCATTCTCACCTACTATTAATGTTGTTGGATTTCTATCTAATTGAACTTCTAAAAAATAATTACCAGTAGATAGAAAGTTTTTCCATCTTACTTTCTCAAAGTGTATCAATCTTTATATCACTCTCTGTTTCAATAACAACTCTAGCACCACAAGGCAGAATTGGTTTATCATTACCACCATAATACATTTTAGAAGGACCTAATATTTCTACACGATGACAATATGTATTTTTCTTACCTTCTTTGATTGTAATAACTGGTTCATTAGTTCCGTGTTTTTTATTTGCACGAATCTTATGTTGATTTACATGAATATATTTTTTAGTCATAAATTACTACTCTATCATATTTTTTTGTTTTGTCAATCCTCATCTTTACAAATACCCATAATCAAACCTAAAAACATTTTACCAGGTGGTGCAATAATTCTAATACCAGAGTTGGGAGGCATAACGATAAAACTACCTTCTTTAAGTGGTAATTTAAATATACCTTTCTCGCTAGTTTGTATATCTAAATCTATACAATCTGGTGTGCAGCAAGGTACATACAACATACGATAATGCGATGGCACATCTGTAGCCTTGTTAAAATCCGCCTGTACGACATAATATTTACCTAATCCAACATCTTCTAATAGTTTCATTAGTTTATCAAATAGTGGTTGCATCCAATCGTGTTCAGTTACATCTGCAAACCTTTTATCTTCTGTAAAAACATCTTTTGCAACATCAAGGAAATTCTCGTGAAAGGATAACGCTTGACTATGCAAAAGAGTTTTATCATTCTTATTACGATTTTCACCTATCCAAATAGAACCTTTTGGGTGTACATCTTTTATTTCACTAAATTTAATCATTAAGTGGTATGAGTCCTTTTTCTATCAAATATCCGTCATCACCTATTGCTCTATCAGATGTGAATTCTTTCACATATTCTCTAATGCCTGGAATCACAGCTGCGTGTGCATCTTTTACATATAACCATAATGACCTAGAAATAGGATATGTACCATTACTAATTAATTCAAATTCTGGACTAACACCATTTATTGTTGCAGCCTTTACTTTATCTCTATTCTCATCTAAAAATGAATAACCAAATATACCTAAAGAATCTGGGTTTGTTATTAATTTTTCAATTATTAGATTGTCGTTCTCACCAGCTTCTATATATGCACCATCTGTTCTTATTGCACGACATTCAGATTTATATAATTTTTTATTACTTTCTTTAAGTTTTTTTCTTTCTGGATAAGTTTTACAACCTCTTTCAATACCAAGTTCATTAAGTGCATCTCTAGTACCAGATGTTGGTGGAGGGCCGTAAACTACAATAGGTAAGTCTGGATATGTTGGATTTATTTCTATCCATTTTTTATATGGATTAGGTTTGACAGTTTTACCATTAATATCTGCTGGTACATCTTTTGCAAGTGCAAGATATAAATCTCTTGTTGATAAATGAAAGTTTACACCTTTTTTTGAGTTTGCAATAGCAATACCATCATATCCTATTTTAACTTCTGTAATATCTTTGATACCATTCTTTTTACAATTATCTATTTCTGTTTGTTTTATTCTTCTTGATGCATTTGTTATATCTGGGTGTTGTGTGCCTAGTCCAGCACAAAATAATTTTAATCCACCACCAGAACCAGTTGACTCAACTACTGGTGTTTTAAATCCACTAGTCTTACCAAATCGTTCTGCAACAGTTGTTGCAAATGGATAGACAGTAGAACTACCTACTATTTTAATTTGGTCTCGTGCAAACAAAGTTGTTGCAAATAATAATGTAAGTATAAATAGAAAATTTCTCATTTTTTTCTCCTATATTTCCATATTACTAGCCTCAACATACAAACCTTTGAGTAAAGCTTTTAGTCTGTCTTTGTTGAGATTTTTAACATCTAAATCATTTACATAATTTTCTAAAATACTCATAGTATCTTGAGTGTTCTCTACTATTTCGTCTGATATGTTTTCAGCTTTTAATTCAGAAAAATCTTCAATAACTTTTACATCGTGTGCTTGTGATTCTGTTAGTAACCAATCAACATATCTATCAAAATTATATAAATCGTTTTTGTTAACAACAACTAATTTAATAAACTTATCTTTAATAGACTCTATATCTTTACTTGGTATACCTGTTGTATCATCATAATATATTTTTTTGTATATTGTATAAGGATTAATTATTCTTTCCATACTTCTAGTTTCAGTATCAAAGATATGAAAACCCTTTGGACATTTATCATCATTCCAATATATTTGATAAGGTGTACCTAAATAAAATATGTGACCATCGTCAGATTTTTTGTGAAAGTGGCCAGAGAATACGGCCTCGAACTTACTGAATATAGATTTATCCATTCCAGTTTCAGAACGCATATTATGATTCATTTCAAAACCTTTGATTTCTAAATGACCCATTGCTTGAGTTGCTCTTGTTTCATTCATTGCATCAATCGTTTTGCTATAATTAGTAGCATTAATCCACGGTATTAAAAATATAGGAAAACCATCAAATTCAACTGTTGTGGCTTCTTTATATATTTTTATTGATGGATATCTTTTTCCAATCAATTCGTCAAGTGAGTTTACATCATTAGTGTTCTTATAGTATGTATCATGATTACCCACTATCATATGGACATCTATGCCATTTGTCACAAAAGTTTCACAAAACTTTTCTCTAAAGTCTTTTGCAATCTTAAAAGAAATAAATTTTCTTCTATCCATTACATCACCTAGATGAATACAAGTTTTAATATTGTGTTCTTTTAAATATGGGAAAAATATATCTTCATAGAATTTATGAAAATAAGTATTAAAATGTTCATGGTCATTTCTTGCACCGAAATGAGTATCAGTAATTAAAGCAATTTTCACTAGTCAATTAATCCTTCAGCTTTTAAATATGATATATTTTTTAACTGTTGTTCTTTTATAAGTTCTTTTGATTGTCCTTCATATGCAACACCAATATAATGTTGTATCATATATTCTACCAAAGTTCTTTGTCTATCTTCTTGACCATCAAATATAACAAAGTCACCGAGTGTTCTACCATACTTACCACTTTTATCTTTAAAAGTTTTTAGTGTTTGTGTAGAACCTACTGGTAAAAAATTCTCAACTACATCTTTTGCATATAGTCCAGCTTTCTTTTCCTCTGGGTCTCTTGTTCTCGATTCAGGTGTGTCTATACCTTTTAATCTGATTCTTTCTTTCCACAACCAAGTGTTAAAGCCTAAATCAATATTAACATCTACTGTATCACCATCAACAACTCTTATGATTTCACATTTATATTCGTACATTATTTTTTCTTATTTAAGTGTTCATAAAGTTCTTCAACAAGGTCACTTTTTGTAAACCTTCTATCTAACTCAATACCATATTTACGACCTAGTTTTTCTAGTTCTTTTTTAGTCATCATGGTTAAACCGGCTTTACTTGGTTTTTTAGGTTTTGGTTTAAATAAATTTGTTATAAAACTAAACATATTATTACTCCTCTTCATAAAAGTTTTCTAAACTTTTTTTAGTTTCTTTTTTTTTAGATTTACTTTTGTAAACCTCTTGACCATCTTGTGGTAACATATTTTTTTGTAAATAATCCATATACTGATTACCATAATTGGTTTCGTCTAAAGGATTCTGTTCAAATGTAGGCATCATACTTTTCTCAATAATTTTATGTTTTACATGAGTTTGTTTTTTTTCTTTTTGAATTCTACGAATGAAAGCATAATATATTATTTGTGTAAAGTATGAAAATGGATTCTTTGATTTTTCAGGATTAAAATTATTTACATATTGTAAACAGTTTTCAATACCATCACCAATCATTTCTTCTTTAAATGTATAATTAATAAAATTTGGTTTGTAAGATAAGTGTTGTGCAATTTTTAAAAAGCATTCACCAATATAATCTGATACTGGTGGTATATCTTCGTCAGAGGACTCTGCCTCTTTAACCTTTTCTTTCCACTCTATTATTGCCTCCAAAAATTCTTTATTATTAACATAGTGTTTTGCATTTGCAGCCATCTATATTTTCCTTTATGATATACTATCATATTTTTAATATATGTCAATCACCTTTTAATATTTATTTTGCATTGACAGATTGGTTTTTACTTGGTATAATCTTCTTGAATTCAACGAATTAATTCTTAAATTTAGATTCTGGATAATAATTACAATATTCATCAATTAGTTCTTCAAACTTATCTTCTTCTGATATATCTGGTTCTTTAGACATTTTACTTTCTAATTCATCATTTGCTTTTTTTAAACTAGAATGATTATCAAAATCTTTAAATCTTTTGATTATATACTCATAATATTTTGTTAAACCTAAAGTAACACTATGATGAACTACAACTTGACTTTTTTGTATAGCAAATGTTTTTTCATCAGTAAAAGTTGTCCATTTACGAAGAGCAAGATTTTCTTCATATTCACCTTTTTTATTCATCGATGTTAAATTTACTAACTTTAAAGGTAATGAAACTTTAAAATAATCATTTAATGTATCGTGTACCATACAAATGATTTCATCACCATTTGAAAGTTTAAATATTCTAGGTTGCATTTCTTTACTCATTCCATAACCTTAATTCTTGGTTTTCAGGTACCCAATCAGCTGGTGGGTCATCAAATTCTGTATTGTTATAATTAACATTACTCCAAAAATGGTCAAACATTTCTTCTTTTGTTCCACCAAGAATGTTAAACTCTTTATACATTTCATCTATTCGTTTTTTTGTTTTCTCTTTATTGTATTCTATTTTTCTTTTATAATCATACATTTCTTTTAAATTTTCATAATCTTTTTGTGATATCATAATTTTATCCTGTGAATTGTATAGTCAAATTGTTCTTGGTTGTATATATTTATTCTTTCCATAAAATGCTGAAGTGTAAAATTTTGTCTACTTTTGTAAGTAAAATCATCAGCAATATCAAATAATTTACATTCATTTTTATTATCACCTAATCTTAAACCACGACCTACTGATTGTAATACTCTTATCTTACTTTTAGATGGTGAACTAAAAATAATATTATGTAAATTCTTAATATTAATACCAGTAGAGAAAGTTCCGTATGATGCTACAATTATAGCATTAGATGATTTTTCTGTAATGGCACGAATCTTTTCTCTAGTCAATGCATCAACATCACCACTTACAAAAAATACCTTTCTGTCTTTATAAGTGTTCAATATTAAATCGTATAAAGGCTTTCCGTGTTTTTCTACAAATTGATATAATACTAAAGTATTACCTTTTAGTGGTGACAATAATTTATTAACAAAAAAAAGCCGCGGTTTGTGTCTAACAATATAATCTATCTCATCTGCATATTTTAAATCTTTTACTATTTTACATTCATTATCATTATATCCTAAAATCAAACTATCAATTTTTAAATTTGATAAAGTCTTTTTATCAATCAATTCTTTTGTTGATATTACTTTATTGACTGCACCAAATACACCTTCTAATACTAGTTTATGTGTTTGTAAATCATCAAGTGTACCTGTCAAACCAAAACGATATTTACATAAATGTAATTTATTCATAATAGATGTTAAAGATTTAGATTTAAAAGTATGTGCCTCGTCACCAATTACACAACCAAACTGTTCAAAATATTTTTTGGGAAACTTATATAATGATTGCCATGTTGATATGACAACATCTTTGGTAACTCTTTTATCATGACCTTGATATATCTTTTGCATGTAAGATTCTAACCAACCATAATCTAAAAAATCAGAATACATTTGTTCTACTAAACTTGTTGTAGGTACTAATATTAAAGTTTTAAGATTCTTTGAATGACACCATCTTGTAAGACCGTAAATGATTAACGATTTACCAGATGCAGTAGGACAAACAAAAAGACTACGACATTTTCTGGCACCACAAAGAATAGAAGAAATCTGATAATCACGAGCTTTGTATGGTATATTAAGGTGTTTAATAAATGACTTAATAATTGACTCATCTATATCCTCTGGTTTTGCGTTGAAACCTAATTCGTATCTTATGTCGTTTCGTTTACAGAATTCTCTAATATAAGGTAATAACCCCACATAGATTTGTCCTGTAGCAATTGAGTATAATCGTATCTTTCCATCCCATACTTTATTTCGATAGCTGGGCATAAATCTTGCACCAGGGACTTCAAAGGTAAAGTATTCGGATAACTCTCTTGCAATATGTTGTTCTGTTTCAATTTGTAAGTATACTTCATTTTTTTTCGTTATTTTCATATGGCACTTCATTTTCATTTAGTTTAGGAAAAGCATCTCTTTTAGATACAAGTTCTTCATCTGCTTTTCTAGCAGCTTCTATCTTTTCCTTATCTTTAGTTGTGTGTGAAAGACCAAGTGCTGGTCTTGAATCAAATTTACAAAAATCACCATATGGGCCGTTCTTGTCAACATAATGTAAAAATACTTGAGTTTGCCATGAACCTGTAGGTGCATCAAAAGCTTCTCTCCAATGTTCGACTTCACACCCACGATAGATTACTCCATCACCAGGTTCCATTGGAATCATCTTTCCTTTCTCACCTCTTTCTCCAGTTTCTGGTCCTACAAACATACCCCAATTATAATCTTCTTTACCTCTATAATCATATCCTAAACAACAAGTAATAGATACTTCGCAAGATGGTCTATCTTTGTGTCTTTTTAAAACATCACCTACTTTGTATAATCTATAATATGAATATGTGGGCCACAATTCTAAACCAGTAGATTTCTCTATTGTCTTTCTACCAAAATTTAGTAGTGTTTCCATAAGTGGGTCACCATAAACACTATGACTACCAGGAATTTGGGCACCATCTGATTCTGGTTGAAAATTTCTAGCTCTATCATAATGAGAGTATTGAGTTGCTACCTTTGCGATATCTCTCGGTATCATCTCTTTAATTAAAACATATTTTTTTTCTTTAAAAAATTTTACTGTATCAATCATTTGAACATCTTCCCTAAATTCCATATTACTAATGAGTATCTTGTACCTTCAGTAACAGGTGTAACCAAATGATGTACAAACGATGGAAACACTATGATAGAACCTCTTGGTCTAATTTCTTTACAGGTATGATATCGTTTATTTCCTGCATGAGGCCCAAAATCAAATTTAAGATTACCACCTTTATAGTTTTTTGGATTAGTTAAATTAACAGTAACAGATAACTTTCTTGTTTTGTTAAATTGATTTGGATTATCTACAAATCCAGGTGCCGGAATATATCTAGTTACACCTTCAAACTTACCACCTCTATATGTTTTATCAAATTTTAATTCTTTACCATTCTCATCTTTTGCAATCATAAAATTACCGTCATTGTCTTTTCTTCTTTGTTTTTCATCTGTTGGGTCAAATGGTATATATGGTCTTGAACCACCATCAGTATGCCAAGAATAAAACTGACCTGGATTATAAACAGTAAACTGACAAGTTTCTGAAAAATCCCATTCGTAATTCCAACCAGCTTTCTGATTTGCTTCGTGAATATATGGGTGAATTAATTCATAAATCCATTTGTCTGCTAACCAACCTACTTTTGTATCTCTTACATATACATCTTCTTCTTTAATACCTTTTTTTCTTCTACCTTCAGCAGTTAAATGATTTTGTGCTATATTACCAGCATTAGATGTTTCACCACCTTTTTGTCTAAAATCAAAAGTGGTAGCATCTGTGGCATGTTTCCCACTTCTTTGTTCTGTCAATGTCATATCTGACAGACCTCTTTCAATAATTGCATTGCATTGATGGTCGCTTAATGCACCTATGAAATAATAGTAATTGTTCTCTGTTATCACAAGGCACCCTCCGTGTATTTAATCCAAGTAGTTATGTTTCTTAATTGAAATCCTCTGTTATGTAGGTTCTTTACTATGTGTTCTAAATAACTAGCAACTACTTTCAGATAGTCAATCTTTGATTGTAACTTTATCATATCTTCGTCTGACTCAAGATATGTCGGTATATCTTGTCTTAATATTTTGAGTTCAAACGGTTTTTCTGATTTACCAGAATAATATTCCCACTTCTCTTTTTTTAAAATCTTCATATCAGTTTCTGCTTTACTTAACATTAATCTGAAATTACTGTATAGCTTTAAATACTTATTCAGTAAAGCAGGTGACCTAGTTTCTTCAATATTGATGTTTGTTTCATCAATCTTTGAGTCTTTGTCAAACATTTCTTGTATTGTGTTTAAGTCCATATGAGGTACATTATATTACGAAAGTATTAATTTGTCAAGTAAGTTTTTCAAAATTAAATAATTGATATTGAAAAGTTGCTTGAGCTGTCATGTATTCTGTATCTGTTGCATCATTTGTATAATTAAGACCTGATAAAGAAACAGGATATACATTTTCAAATGCTATATTTAAAACTGGATTATTTTTATTTGATAAAATTGTAAGGGTTGCATCAGAATACATTGCACTATCAGGTGTTCTAGGTTTTACAGAATCAGATGCTGTTTTAGCTCGTGTTTCAGCTGTTGGAAATCTATCTGTATTATCTTCTCTAAAACTTTTAAATTGTTGTCTATCTTTAGGGAAACCAATTGCACGAATCCATTTATGTAATTCTTGATAATTTTCTAAATTCTCATCTACTAAAAATGTAAGTTCTAAATTTTCAAAAGTTACTTTATCGGGTAAAACTGGAATGTCTTTGAAAGGTGTAGGAAATAATGCCTCACCCATATTGATACCTGGAATATTACATGCCGTTGTGAAGAATTGTACTTTAGGTAATTGTAATATAGAAAATCTAAACTGCGTTGGTGCAGAATAGTCTATAACATCTGGTTGTCTTGATAATGCATTTAAGTCTGTCATACTATTATTTATAAACAAAAAAAAAGGGGAGCGAACTCCCCTTTTTCGTGGTGTGGTAGTTAAAATTACATTAAGTTAGCGACTTTAACTCTTCTGTAATATTGGTTAGTTTCTTTAGTAAATGCAGTATTTGAAGAACCTGCATCGTTGTTGTCAGCTAGAGCACCAGCATCTACAGCGAATGGGTTATCAATCATACCGTATCTAGTTTTGAAACCAATTTTTGGTTGGAATGTTTGCTCACCAACTGCTCTCACCATTTGTAGTGGAACATATGGGCAATAGAAAGTACCAGCATCGTAAGGTGAAGTACCTTTATATCCAACAACATAGTATTGACTTGCAGCTACATTGGCAGCATATGGGTCAACATATACTCTGTAACGACCATTCATTACACCAGCGAAAGTGTTTTGAGTGTCATCTACTTGTAAGTTGTTGTTTAATGCAGGAGTGTAATCTAAAATACCAGCCATTTGTAATGCAGAAGCAACATCAGCAGAACATAAGATAATGTTACCTTTGCCTCTTCTTGTTTTTTGACCGATAGCGTTAGCATCTCTTTCTATTTGGAACATTAAACCTTTGAATTTTTCAACAGACCATCTACCGTTAGAATCTGTGTCTAAATCAAAAGTACCAGCAGTAGTAGTGTTTACAGCAGCACCTTCAACGGCAGTTCTGTAAATTCTTCTAACTACTTCTCTGTTGATTTCAGCAAGAATCTCTGCAGATAGAATGTTAGCTAATTCTGTTTCTGCATCAAGACCATGAATCGCTTTTAAGTCTTGAGCAAGTTCCATTGTGTATTCGGCTTTTAAAGCTCTTGATTTCGCAGTAACAGTTGATTTCTCGATTGAGAAAGCCATTTGAGCGAAATTGTTTTGAGAACTATCACCTAATGCTTCAGCCTGTGCAGCAGTCATACCTTGTGAAAAAGTATAAGTACCTTCTGGTGAATCATTCAACACACTTGGGTTAGTACCTTGTTGTGCAGATGTTAGTCCAGATGATGCGTTGTCAGCAGAATGTTCTGCATCAGCTTCATCTACTAATGCTTCAGCACCAGACTGGTCATCGAATCTTGAACGCATTGCGAAGATTAAACCAGTTGGGCCAGTCATTGGTTGCACACCACAAATGTCATATGCAATCAAGTTTGGCATAGCTCTTCTAACTAATGAAATTAAGATTGGGTCCCAGTTAGCCATTGGGTTTGCACCCGCAGCTGTAGCGTTTACTGGAGCACCTTCAGACAAGAAAGAAGCATCTTCTCGAAGTGCCTTTTCTTGGTTCTCTAATATAACAGTGGTTACGGCTCTCTTATACGCATCGTTGATTTTTGGTAAATCAGGATGGTCTAATACGGGCTGCCACTTTTCTTGTAAATGTTGTGTTTGAAACATTTTGTTTCTCCTTATATCTACTTTTATTTATATAATTTACTTATTTACTGCCCTTTTATGGGTTTTTTGAATCGCAGCCGTGTATGCCGCCATTGCATCAGAAGAATCAATTTCATTTTCTGTATTTGTTTCTTCAGACAAAACCTGTTCTTTCTTCTCTTCAGTAGGGAAGTAAGAATTTTTTAATGTAGCTAGTTTATCTTTGAAAGAAGCTTCATCAGCGAATTCAACATCTTCAGTTAAAGATTTAAATTTTTCTTTTTCTGTTTCAGCTAAACCTTTTGATACTTCAGTAATCATAGATTCTCTGACTAGTTCACCGATTCTATTGGATTTAGTTTTAGTATTTTCCATTAGGTCGTTAACTTTTTTCTTTAATTCATCAATCTCTAAAGATTGTGCTTCAAGAATATCGTATTTTTCATCAGGAACATCAATGTAATGGTCTTCAAAAAGAGTTTTTAAACCTGTGATAAAGTCTTCAGCAATTTCGCCTTTTAGACCTCTTTCAATCGCAAGTTGATTTTCTTTTTTCCACTCTTCAGTTACATAGTTTAGATAAGAGTCAACTTTGTCAACCATATCTTCTTTTGCTTCCTGAAGTGATTTTTCATGGTCTTCTTGAAGAGTATCTTCAATCTGTTTGATTTTTGATGATACTGCAGCTTCAAAAATTGTAGAAGCTTTTGCTTTAAAGTCTTCAGAAAAGTTTTCACCTTCTACTAAAGCGTCAACATCTTTTTTGACATCAACTTTATAGTATTCTTTTTTAACCTTTTCATCTACTTCTTCTTCATCTTCTTTTTCATCATCATGAGCCACTTCTTTTTTCATAGCATCTTTCATACCATTATACATGGCGACTAACTCTTTTTTTGTATGTTTGTCATCTGTCATGTCTTTCATAGCAGTAACGAGTTCGTCTTTTTTCATTTTTTCAGGTTGCATTTCCATGTCTTCTTCTTTACCATGGTGACCCATGTTTAGAATTTTCATATTTTCAGCCATAACTTTTCTTTCGATACCGTGTTTGAATTGTACATCGTACCACTCAACAAATCCGTTATCATCAGGAATAGCATGTGATTTTAAAATTGGTTTACCTTTTCCAAAAACTGGGTGTTCTACGACAGTAGCACAATCGTGGTCTTTAGAATGGCATAATTTTCTGATTTCGTCATCAGAGTAACCTTCAGCTTTTACCTTGTCGGCTTTCTCTGGAGCAACTGCGCCTTTAGTAGGAGCACTTGAATCTTTCTTGACTTTTTTAGTTGCATCAGGCTCACCAGCCATGTTTGCATCTTTTTCAGGTGTAGGACCAGGAATTTCTTCCGGCTTTTCGCCGTTTTTCATTTTTGGCATAGGGTCTGATTTACCAGAACCTTTAGTAGGAGCATCATGAGCTGCTTCTTCTAATTCTGCCGTTACTTCCTTTTCCAACTCCTCAATAGTTTGGTCTAAATCGGCCATTGGCTTTCTCCTTATTATTCATATATTTATTTATAGTTTTATAACTTTTTAAGAAACTTTGCAAACGCTAAAGATTGAATTCCTGGTATTTTTTTACGCACACCAGTTTCGATATCGTTTACTATCTCTTGAAGTTCAACTTCTTTTAGAAGTCCGTTATCCCAAATCCACTCTTTACCTTCCATAATACCTTGAACAAAGGCATTTGGTGCAGATGGGTCAGCGACTATATCTGCCGCAGCTGCCAACATAAAATCTGGTTTTACATAATTGGCACCATTTTTTTGTTCTAGACTACCCATACCTCTAGATGATACACCAAGTTTACCACCTTCATCCATAATATTTTTAACTATTTTACCCATAGGTGTGTCCATAATTTTGGCTTCACCTATAAAGTCTTTACCATCTTGTTTTAAAGAAGTAACCATGTGTGATACTCTATCTAGATTAACAGTTGGTCCTTCTGGGTGTCCTAGTTCGCCATATGCTCTATTTTCATCAACGAACTTCTCATTATATCTTTGGATTTCTTTTTGTAAAACTTCAACAGGATAAACTCTACCATTACGGTTCTTGATACCACCTTGCATAAAGACACCTTTAATCTTGTAGTTCTTTTTACCGTTATCGTCTTCTTCTTTTAAAAATTTTACATTTTCTAATGATTCAGATATGAGTTTCATAATTCTTCCTTATGTTATATTATTATAACCTGAAACTTTTCTTAATTTTAAAATAATAAATCCAACACAAGCAGCATCGTTTTCTAAATGTATATCACCAGATACACCACTTCCAGCATTATTAGTAATTGGTGGTAATTGTTGACTACCAATATTAAAATTACCATTACCATTTAATGTAAGTGCTGTTACATTTGATGTAGCATGAAATTCTACTTCTAATGTTGAACTTACACTCCAAGTACAAGATACTATTGAAAGTCTAGGGTCAGTTGATGCACCAGCAAGTCCAGATGCATCTACAATTTCAGTTGCAGTTCCATTTGTTCCTGTGATTGTAACATGAACGACCGTTTCAAAGTCTGTATCTTTTAGATTTCTTACTGTGTAAGCCATATTACTTTCCTATCGTTAACATCTCTCGCTCAAAATATTTCATTACATCATTTTTTTGAACTTTGAATTTTTTTGAGGCTAATTCTATTGTTTTCTCAAAACTATTTATAAAATCTGAAGGCTTGGAGTCCATAATATTGAAAATGTAATCAATAGCATTCTTCATTTTAGGTGTTAACCTTTTATATTCTTTTGATTTCTTATGTTCATCTTTCTCGATTAAAGTTGAATATAAATTATCAAACCTCTTCATCGTTTGCCTCTGTATCAGATATATGTTGTGTAACCATATCTTTAGAAATAATTTTTCTTTCATTCTCTAAAGAATCACCAACTTTATCTGACATTACACTTTTAAAATCAGCTTCAGCACTTAAATTATCACCTTTAGTGATATTATCAATTAAACTATTTATTTTTTCTTGACTCATTATCTTCTCCTAATTTATGGTCCATAAGGTCGTTGTCATCTTCACCACCACCTTCTTGGTCAATTTCAGTTTCCATAGATTCTATTTCTTCATCAGTAAATTTAAGAACATTTTTCTTAACCCACTCTTTAGAGAAATATGTACCTACATAACTTTCAACTTGTCCTAACATTTCAAGTCTTTCTCTCATTAACTCTGCATTTTTAAGTTCAGTAAAGTTATTATCTTGTAGAAAGTCATATTGAATATGTTCTTTCATATCTTTCCATTCTTCATCTGCTATCACACCTTTTAACACTAATTGTGTTTTTAGCATATCTGTAAACAATACAGAAAACTTTTTTCTCAATCTAGCAACAAACTTTGTAAATTTAAGTTCATCTCTAGTAATTTCAGTAGAACGACCTAATGAAAATTGTGATTCTGCTTCTAATCTAGAAATAGGTACATTAAGTGAACGATATAGTTTTCTTTGAAAATATGTTATATCGTCAATCTCACCAAGATTCTGTCCACCTGGTAATGTAGTAATCTCTGTACCTCTACCACCTTCTCTTCTTGGTAACCAGAAATCTTCTAACATACTCATTTGATTTCTATCGTCACGAATCTCACCAGTAGATGCATCATATACTAGTTTGTTACGATAGCGATTCATAACATCTCTTAAATATTGTTCTGCTTTTATTTTTGGTAAGTTACCAACATCAATGTAAAATATTCTTCTTTCAGGTGCTCTTGAAATACGATATATCACAACAGCATCTTCTATCATTCTTAATTGATTAACAGGTTTGATTGCTTTATTTAGATATGATAAAACAGTACCCTTGTGCATGTCAATAAGTCCTGAAGGACAATATGATACAGAATCTTCTGTTAACTTCATACCAGTAGAAGTATTATTTAATTGACTACCTGCAGGATTATACAAATAATATGATTTAGCTTCTTTAACTACCTCAACATTACCTTTTCTACCCTTTTGTACTTCACGAACTTTTTTAATTTTTCTTGGGTCTACATATCTAACTTGTTGTAAACCTTTTTGTGGATTTTTTGGGTCAATCACTTTATGATAAAATAATCTACCATCTACATACCATCTTCTAAAAATATCATGAGCTTTAGTATCAAAATCTAATAATCTTAATACAGTTTCAAACTCTTGTCTAATTCTATTTTTAATATTTTGAGAATACTTTAAATTATCAAGAGATATTGAAACACACATATCTCTTTCATCAGAAGCAATAGCTTCACTAACGATATCTTCTATCGCACTATCACATTCTGGTTGTATTGCTATATCTCTATACCTACGAATGAGGTCATCTTCGGTCCTAGAACGACCGTCTGTATCCATTACTGCAGAGTAGAACCCACCACTAACGGCATCATATGTACCGTCATCAGCAGCAGGTTCGACTACTGAAATATTGTCTTTATCTTTTCTTTTTATTTCAAAACCAAAAACATCAACCATAAATAACTCCTACTTTATATTATTTAGTAGAGTTATAGATTGATGCCAGATACTCTAAATGTGTCATAACGCCAAGTAATTTCAAACTCTTCAATTGCATCGTTAGTATCATATGCAAGTTCAATAGGTCCGATTCCTCTAGGGAAACAACCTTCTAATGTGTATTGATGAAGAACAGTATCATCTCTATCTAATTGTTGTACAATCATATCAACTCTGTAATCAGCTGGGTTTGTAGCACCAGTATTGTTTACAGTATCATTAATACCATTCAACCATCTTTCCATTTCTCTTCGAATTGAAAAGTCTGTGTCATTAAATACAGTTGTTGTCCATTCAGCAAATTCTCTTTCACCAGCAACATATAGATTTCTACCTCTGAAAGGAACTGCAATTTCTGTTAGTTCTTGTCCAGGTAAACTTGTTGCTTTACATAAGAATGAAAATTGTTCTGTATTTATAGCAGCAGTTACTACACCAACAGGTGGTGGAAGAATAACTCTAAACTGGTTGGCACGAGCACCACCACCAGCAAGTCTAGCTTTAAAATCGTTAATATTAGCCATCTTATCCTCCTACCTCTGTAAATGCAACGCCTGTTCTAACTGCGATAAAGTTAAGAGTAATGAAGTTAATAGCTCTTGCAGGTTTAATAAAGATATCTGCAACGAACTCATTTCTATCAATGACTTCACCAGTATTGTTTGTTTCATCAGAAACTACTTTGAAATCAGTAATACCTCTTTTACCTTGTATATCTCTCAAGAAAGGCTCTACTAAATTTTTAAATTGAGCTCTTGTAAATTCATCATTGAACTCAAAGAGTTGAAATTTAGCTGCGGTTGCTATTGCTTTTTCTAAAATAATGAACAATCTTCTAACATTAATTCTATCAAAAGCACTTGGTTTTGATAAACCAGTCTTATCACCAAATAATACAGTACCTTGACCTGGGAATGTAACAACTGGGTTAATTCTTGCCTTGTACAATGTATCTCTTTGTGATTGTGTAGGAACATAAGGTAATTTCACAACACCTTTAATTTGGCCTCTGTTGAAACCACCAGGTGAGAAAAATGCCTCTGCAACTTGTTCTGTTTGTGCAACAAGTCCTGCAACATCACCATTAAGAGGAACATATCTATATACATCATTGAATCTATCGTACATATATTTGTAACCAGAGTCAAATACTGCATAAGATGAACTTGTTAGCGTATCAAAAAAATTCTTTACATTTACTGTAATTGTTTCTTGATTAGGTACACCAACTACATCAGCTCTTTCAGGTGATATAAATGTCATACAATCTTTTCTGTTTTCTGATATTGTAATTAAGTTATTTGCAAGTGCTTGACTAGCCTTCGCAGCCATAATTAAATTTACATCTTCAGACTCTGCATCTTTAAAAAGATTATATGCACTTAATTGTTCTCCATCAGTTACTGCATAGTCATCAGTGCCACCAGTAAGTGTTGAAGTTGATATTGCATTTACATCACCACCAGATGCTAATAAGTTATATGCAGTAACACTTTGTACTGATGCATCAGATTTTAAAACGATACCCCAATCACCAGAACCATCTTTCATTGCAGAAAGGTGATTTGTTACATATATGAATTGTGATTCAGCATAAATTCTATCTACATAGAAAAGTGAATTACCAGATGAATCTGTTGCCTCTGGATTTTTTGATAAGAAAGCATATGTTTCTAATACTGAACTTGTTCTTTCACCAGCAACATCGTTATCAAATCCAGTTTGTCCACCTGTTGAGTCATATACAACTATGTGTAATTCGTCATCAGAAATACCTCTTGCTGTAGCATGGTCTGAAGTTCCAGGTTCACCATCAAATAAGTCAAAGAATCTCCAATATTTTGTTACAAATGAGTTATCTGCTAAATCTGCAATCAAACCTTTACCTGCAGGGTCATCTAACTGTCTAATGGTTAGTGTTTCTGCTGATGCATCAAGAGCAGATATTTCGTATCTTTGTCCTTCATGACCACTTGCGAAAGTAGTACGACCAGCATCAGAATAAAATTCTAAAATTTGACCAACTGCAAAATCAGCAGCGTCAAAAGCATCCATAGTGATTACTGTATCACCAGCACTTGCACTTCCGTCATTTACTTGTTTAGCTGAATTTTGTGAAAATGTGTTTTTTGTACATATATCAACTTTTATACCATTTGAGTGAGTACCTGCAGTTCTTGCTGCAAATGCACCTACACTTGAGTTAGCAGAACCTAACGATAAATTAGGTCTATAACTCGATTGGTAGTCCAATGTTGATTTTATTAATATTCCAGTTCCGTCTGCGTCAGCATTTAATACGGCACTCTCTGTTCTCACAACTTTTAGTGTGTTTGTATATTGTAAAAAGTTAGCTGCAGTGAAATAGTATTCATATTGATTTGATGTATCTTTTGGTTTACCAAACAATCTTACTAAATCTTGTTCTGAACTAATAGTAGTTATTTCACCGACTGGACCTTTTTCAAAGGGACCAGCAACTGCACCAATAGTTGTAGCAACAGCAGGGACGATATTTGTTAAATCTATCTCATTGACTTGAACGCCTGGAGAAACTAAAAATCCCATAGCTCTACTCCTTTTTAAGTTAATTCTATTATTCAATTATATTTATAAAAAAACAGTTTTCATATGTTTGATTTTATACGAAGTCTAAATATAAACATGAGTGAACATTATCAAAAATATCGAAATACAATACGAAAAGTTGCACGAAGACATCGTAGACTAAAAGATAAATGGATTAATGAACAATTAAGAGGTAAATCTTGTAAATATTGTGCAGAATCTGAAATAGTTGTTTTAAAATTTTATCCAGACGATAGAACTATTCGTGCACAATCTCAAAAAATAAGTTTGAAAGAAGAGAATCGTAAAGAATTAATTGAAAAAATTGATAATAATGAAATAGTTTGTCAAAATTGTTTTATAAAATTAGATAATGATTTAATTGATGATGAACTCACCAGTTTGTATCGTACTTCCTAACAACAGTAGACCATCTATTACCATATTCATCAACTGTTTCTTTATCGTCTGGGTCATGTATACCATCAACTACGAATCCAAAAGGTGCCATGTCTTGTTCTAATTGAGATTGACTTTCTTTATAAAGTTTTTCTCTTACATCACTATCTGTCAATTCTTTAAAGTATGTTTGACCAGATAACCATGCAAACAGTACACAACACATCATTAAATCATCATGATGGCCCTCTTCTGCTTGAAATGATTGACCATGTTGTACAAAAGTTGACATTTCAGATATAATATCAAAATCTTCTAATATAATTTTATTTGATTCAATCATTGTTTTTAAATTAGAACAACCTAACTTTTTAACTGCCTTTGTAGTTCTAACACCAAGTTGTGCTCTACCACCACTAAAACCACCACCTACTATTTGTCCAGCACGACCTCTCATTGTTGCCATAATTAAATTCTCATATTCTAAATCAAATTGTAAAGAGTTTGCAACTTGGTCGCCTATATCATTTGTTTCAACCATAACATATGCAGTATTATATGCTAATGCAACTTCTTTTATAATATTTGGAAACAACATAGGTTTTATTTCATTATTTTTGTACTTACCTACTAATCTATATGGTATCTTACTTACATCTAATACAATAAATGCAGATGAATCTCCTTGTACACCTCTTGCCACATCAGCAACAATTACATATATACTATCTTTCTTTGGTTTTTCGTATATATCTAAACCAGCGTTTGATGTAATAGGATTCTTTGCAGGAATTGATTTTATTTTTGTTGGGTGAATAAGAGTATTGATAGAACCTAAAAATTCACACTCAAATTCTTTTTGAAACTGTGCCTCACTCGTATTTGAAATTGTTTCTTTTTTCCATTTCTCATCTCTACCTGGTACTTCAGACCAATGAACTTCTATGGGTACATAAGTATTCTTTTTCGTTTCTGCATCTGTCCATAATTTATAATACATATTCATACCATTTGGTGTTGATACAATAATAACTTTTGTAGATTGACCAGATGATATTGTAGGGTAAACTGAACTAAAAAATTCTTCTGCAATATTCGTAGGTACGAAAGCAAACTCATCTAAAAATATCATATTATAAGAACCACCACGAACAGCACTTGATGATGTAGATGATGCAACAATTCGTGAACCATTCTCTAATTCTAAACTACCTTTGTTCCAAGACATAATACCTTGTTGTAACCATTTAGGTAAATGTTCATATGCAAGTTGTAATCTAGATAAAATATCTCTTGCAGTTGCAGCTTTGTTTGCAAGTATAGCGACATTCATATTTTGATTAAATAAAACATAATGTAATATATACGAAACCATTGTGGTTGTTTTACCAGATTGTCTAGGTAATTTACAGATTGTAAAACGATTGTTGTGAAATGTACCAACCATTTCTTTTTGAAAAGGATACATATCAAATGGTATTAAACCTTTGTCTAATGATACAATTTTTATATATTTTTCAATAAAATACTGTGGATTATTCATACATTTTTGAAACTCAAGAATGTTTTCTTTTGTGAATTCTTGACTTACAAAAGCTTTCTTTAAATTAGGATTACCAAGATATTGACTTTGACTTATGCCCATTGTAAAGATACACCATGTATTTTATTATTACCAGTCAATGATGAACCTACTATTTTCCATCTTAATTGCACTTGAGGACTTGCACTACCAGTCAAAGGTGTACTTCCAGTAAATACCTTTGTACCACTAGAACCAGTCACATATCCTTCATCAGTTAAAGTAATAGCATTGTATGTTGTATTATCTCTTGTTGCACTAATTGTAAAATCTGAAGTTCCGTCTGGTAACTCTGCAAATACTACTATTCTTGCTGTACTAGGTGTTGAGTTCGCAGTAAAAGTATCAGATACTAATGTCAAACTACTATTTAAAACAGATGCATCAAATTGTAAAAATACTGCACCATCACCACCATTGATTGGATTTGGTTTAGATGGGTTTGCACCATCACCTACATATGGTGCATTGTCATCAAATAAAGTTCTTCCAGATGCAGGTAAAGTAGGATATATATCTGTTTTAAATGCGGCTTCGTGATTTATTGGACTAGATGGAAAGACTGGACTATCTTTTGTAATTGAAGGAGCAGGAACTAAAGATGTATCGTGATAACCAGCACCACCACCAGATTTACCAGAGTGTCCTACACCACTATTCCAACCATCTCCACCACCTCTGTAACCAGAACCGCCACCACCCATATCATACTGTCCAGGCGAAGGTGGATTATAAGCTGCACCACCTCTAAAAAATTGTTGTGGCCAAGATATACCATCTCCTGCTTGAGTTGTAGAACCAGTTCTACCACTACCTTTAGCACCAACAGATGGAGAAGTTGGTGAAGGGTCGTAAGGTGATGTTGGGCCTCTTCCTCCACCACCAGATGCACCCTCTGGATATGAAACTGAACTAATTGTTTGAGAACCATCACCACCTCTTCTACCTTGACTAAAATCTCCAGCAGAACCACCAGTATGTGGTGCATATATGTCAGCAGCTCCACCACCGACTGCAAGAACAGTTAAAGGTGCAGAACCAGGAGTTGCAGTTCCACCGTGACCAGGCCCTGCAGCTGGTGTTCCTTGTGGGGTTGAAAAAGGAGAAGGGCCACTATCATCAACAAAAACCATACAGCCTGGTTGAATTGTTGCTTCACCATTGAATATGGCAGACGCACCACCACCTTGAGCGTGAACTCCGTGTCCTCCACCACCTATACCACCAGTTGGTAATTGAGGAGTTGCATTTTTATAACCACCACCAGCAACCATTATATCCCAAGTTGTTCCTCCCATTTCTGGGTCATTGATTGTTGCCTTTACAGAACCACCAGCACCACCATTATTAGGGCCGCCTGGATATGAACCACCACCTCCACCTATTAATGTTGCAGTACACGAAGTTGTTGCACTAGGCCAAGTTATATTTGCAAAACTTGTAAGTTGTGTTGCTTTGTAGTAATTAGTTGAAGAAGTATATTGGGGATATGAAGTTGTATCTGCAATCGCTTGTGCTTCTGTTGCACCGACAACTTGTGCATTGTAAGTTAAAATTGGTGCTTGAGATGGGTCAGCAAGATGAGCAGTGCTTGTGGTTAATAACAATTCAACATTATTCACTTGTTGATTTGAATAAAAATCTCCAGATGCATCATATATTGAATTTGAATTTTCAGCTGTATCAACACCACCTTCACTATTGAATTCATCAACAATACCATCTACTAAATTAAATATTGTTAAACCTTCTTGTACTGCCATTTTAAAACCAAGAAGTCCAACATTAAAAATTGCTTCATCTATACCTTGTACATTTATTGTACCACCAGTACCATTTGCTTTAACAAATTGAGATGAAGGAACACTACTTAAATCTAATTTAGTTGCTGATATGTTTGCACTTGGTGATATATCATCATTTGTAATATTTGCACCTATTTTTGATGAGTCAACTGATGTACCAGTAGTCTTACTAGAAGTAATTACATTATCATTAAGATTTTGATTTTCTAATTTTGTTATGCCCATTGTAACGCAACACCATGAATTGTATTGACATGAGATAAACTAGTTCCAGAAATTTTCCAACGAAGTTGAACTTGTGGACTTGCAGTTCCAGTTAGAGGTGTACTACCAGTAAATATTTTAGTTCCACTAGAACCAGTTACATAACCCTCATCAGTTAAAGTTATCGAATTAAAAGTTGTATTATCTCTAGTTGCAGATGCACTTAATTGTGAATTTAATGTACTACTAATTTCTGCAAATAAAACTATTCTTGCTTTAGTTGGAGTAGAGTTTGCAGTGAATGTATCTGATATTAATGTTGTTGTAGGATTAGAAAAAGTAGATTGAACTTCCTTAACAATAACAACACCAGGCCCACCATCACCACCATACGCACCACCAGTAGGAGAAGAAGGATTAATGTTTCTTCCTCCAGCACCTCCGCCGCCACTATTTACGGCACCAGGCAAGCCTGGAAACCAATTTGGTTGTTGATGATTAGTTTGATTCGTATCTCCTCCACCAAAAGGTACTGAAGTGCCTTGTGGAAAACTTTCTACATCAGTACCAGCACCACCACCAGCATAACCTACTGATGTAGTGCCATCAGCAATATTATAATTTAATCCTATACCACCTTCTCCACCTACTGCGCCTTCAGCATCTCCACCAGCACCACCAGCGCCCCCGCCGCCGCCAGATGCACTGTCACTAGGAACATCTGGTTGTACTAAACCACCATCATTTCCAAAACTTCCAGGCGAATTTATTGGTAAAATTGTTGGAGTCAATGGAATTGGATGATTTTCATCTTGTTTACCTTCTCCAGTTGACCCATAATAACTTGTAGGGCTTGCACCACCAGCACCACCACTTCCACCTTCGTGGTAAGTTTCACTAGATACACCACCCATATATGGATGTGAACCACTAGTTAACCAACCACCTCCAGCACCTCCACCTTCACCTATGAGAGGCCCGAAAGACGAATCGTTTCCAGTCTGTCCAGGCGAATAATATGTGTGTGCCATTGGATAAGTATATTGTGGATGTTCATAACCACCAAATTCACCAGTTCCTACACGACCATCTGGTCTTGCAGTAGGAGTGT
>VTLG01012779.1_pt1 | contig 48696 bp, 98 predicted proteins | sample 4694571 | NCBI WGS metagenome assembly VTLG01 (sample SAMN12604809, study PRJNA352737) | marine metagenome | biome: ENVO:00000447; feature: ENVO:00000209|ENVO:00000569|ENVO:01000036; material: ENVO:00002151; isolation source: viral sequences binned using virsorter ... | reverse complement strand
TTGATCTATTATCGTTTTATAATAATCAGTAATTTCTACCTCTTGAGATAGTTTCTGAGAATTCGCAGCTTTCGTATGATGTGCATATCCCATAGAACTCATCAAAAGAGAACTCATTCCGATTAGTATTAAAAAGTTTTTTTTCATTTATTATTATCCTCTAAAAATCCTCTAAAAATAGTTGAATTAAAAAACCGAGTAAAATTGCGGCTCCTATAATTCCGATAAGTACATTCAGTACTATCAGAAAAGTCATTTCTTAAACCCTAAGAGTAGTAAGTAATTTTTCCAATGCATATGTTATCTCCATATCAATTGCATTCTCTGAAATATATTTATCCTTAATCTCTCTTATAAAATACTTCTTAATATTCTCTCTGATTATCGGTGATGTTTCCATAACAAAATCATTTACAATATCTTCATCTGAACCTAGATCTACAATATCTTCATTATCCATTCCAATTTCTCCATACTCTATGTAAAATATAAAACCATACACCATTGACACAAGGTTCAATGAGTGCAACCATACCAGCTTCCCAAAAGGAACTGTCTGTCACTATTGTCACTACACACATTGCAATAACAATATGACCTAATGTATAAATGATTGCAAGAAGTAAACTTGATTCTAACAATCCTTTTTTAATTTCATGTATCATAACTTTAATGCCAGTGTTACTAATATTGCGATTAATAAAATATTCGATATAATTAACTGTATACAAAGTATGAGATGATACCAAACCCATCTGTGTTTATATAACGTATGAATGTTAACACTTGTATCATCAGATTCAAGGGGGGTGGGCTGTTCTGAACTTTTTCTAAGTCCAAGTATGTTTAAATAATCAACTCTCAAAATATCCTTCTGTATCTTTATTGCATTTATAGATTATAAAACCATTCCCAGTTTTTGGGGGATAGGCCTTATATGATTCTCCTATACTATCATAGTTTATATCTTATGTCAAGTCATTAATCCATCCTACTCATTGCATAGGCCCTAAGACCATTATCATCTAAGTGTTTTGCAAAGGCGTGTGCATATGCAGACTTCCTCTCCAGAGATTGACCGAACCCAGATACCCATACAGTATAACCACCATAGTAGGAATCCTTCCTACCAATGTTATTATCTTTGAGGAACTTCACAAACTTCCCTCTGGCTGGTTTGATATTAATCCATGCGAAACCACATACACCATCTGACACATAGTGTGTGTCCTTAGAATAGTCTATGTCATTCCCCAATGGAGTCGTAGGTGTTCCCACTACCATAGGTGTAGGATTACAACCATTACCAGCGGCGATACCCTTTGCATGGGCGTCTGCATAAACTGTTGCTGGTATTTCATTTGCATATACTGTCATATATTCTCCTCTATATTAAATAACTATACAAAACAAATCCATATACTAGAAAGGCAATTAACAACATTGTCCTTATGTACATACCTAAGAGAAATAGTGTTAATCGAATCATCTTTATCCTTTCTGAGTCTACATAGAGATTATACCTGGCTTGTCAAGGGTTGTCAAGTCCCTTATTTTTTGTAATGAAAACAAGGACTTAGAGGGGGCGCTTAGGTCGGCGGCAGGGGTTTCGTGGAATAATTGGTCTGGGTGATTCGTTTTTGAGGCGATAGGCCACAGAATTTAATCACAACAACACTACCTTTTTTTTAACCTTTTTTTATTTCTTACGCTAAACCCATCTTATCCCATGATTTCCCATTTCTATCCGCTACATGAATTGTTCTAGTGTAGATGTTCCCATTCTTTTTATTCTTCTCTCTTCTATCTCTTGTTTTTGTTTGATTGTAGATGGCCATCTATGTACATTATGTCTTTTTCTCTCTCTTTCTCTCTGTGCATAGTCAGTATTCGCCTCATTATTCAATCTTTTCCATGTACGAGCAGCACTATTATATGCATCTCTCATTTCCTCTGTTATTTTGTCTTTTCTACCTTCCATGTGATATTTGTTATATTCTGCAAGTAATTTACCACTAAAGATACCATGTTTATAACTAGGACTATTCTCTCCAGAATTATCTATTTCGTCTATTTCACCTTTTGCAATAAGTACTGCAGCTCCACTATCCTTACTACTTCCTAGTGGTATCATGTCTATTACATATTGTGGTGGATTGCATATTTCTAATAATGGTGATAGGTCATGACATCTATATCCCCAATGTATAAGAGCGTGTTGATGTCTACTAGGATATGCATAGTTGTCCTCAAAATCTGGGTCTATTCCTAACTCTTTACATCTCCATTTAGGTACTATATGATGTTTATGAAAATTCAACTACTTTACCTGTATTCCACTTGGACGCTTCTTTCTCTGCATCTTCTCTATTAGTAAAGGTCTTTACAGGTGGTGGATTGTTTACACTATAATTCATTTTCTCATAGACGTATTCCACTCCCTCTGATGGAAATGGTTCTATAGTGACTGCATAGAGTTTTGTTTCTTTTCTGTATCTCTTAGGTACTGTTCCCCAACCAACTGTTCTAAACCAATCTCTACTACTATAATAAGCCATATTAATCCCTTTTTTCTATAAGTTTATCGTTCCATTTAACCACATAATATATTCCAATCAAGACTAACCATACAAAGTTGAGAGTATCAAATGGTATCCACAGATGATAGTGAAAGTCCCAATGAAAAGGGTGCATAGTACTATAATCTGTTCCTTTGTAATAGTCATTCATTCCTTGTTAAAAAAATTCCTTATTCTGAACCATATGATAGAGCGTTCTTATTCCAATCTATATCTGTTTCTCTCTTATGATAAACTTCTACGAAAGCTTCACACTTTGGACAACTCAAATTGGTTACGATATCATATTCTTCCCATTCTGATGATTCTAGGTCGTGGTCACCACCCCATATCAGTTCAGCGTTGCAATGCCAACAGTTCATTCTTGCATACCTTCCCAACCATCACAGATACTTCTTAATACCATACCTACATAGTCATCATAACATTCTTCACTCTCTGCATATGCATATATCTCGTCCACTTGTTCTTGATTCAAGTCCTCGATTTCTTCGACTTTATAATGTTCGGATATGTCTGTCCATACCCATTCATGAGCCAGACTTTCCATCTGATCTTGTAACTTATGCATTTTATGTACTTGAAACGCCATATTATACTCCTTCCATTGTAAATAATGCACGAACAGAATATGGATAGACGTTACTTTTCTTTCGTGCAAAGACTACCCATCTATGTCCATATGCAGATGGATACATTGGGTAATGTTCTTTCATATAATCAATAAATGATTTGCCTGTCGTAAAGATATCATCTACTATCATGGGTTGATGACTCTCATCGCCAGTTGCATATTTTGATAATGCATTTGCAAAAGGTACTCCACCTCTGGGAATACCTACTACTGTACTAAATGGTGTTTTCTGTCTTTCCATCACCATATGTGCAAGACAATCCCAATCGTTTGTTGTCAATGCATCACATTCTATTTTCCATTTCAAAGGTTTACCAGCGTGTGATATAAAATCACCATATGCAAAGAGATTGGTCATGAGTAAATGTCCTCTGTCGCTTTTAATTCTTTTTCTGCGATTTTCAGACGTTCTGATAACACTTCTATTGTTGTGTCGTATTTGGGTATGTGCATTTTTTGTTCTCTACATTCTTGTCGAGCTGTGATACTATTGATTTCATCTTTTAACATTGCAATTTTATTAAACAATATACTTCTACTACTCATACCCTTTTCCTTTTAATGTTTTCATTATACAGTTACGTTTCTCGTCACTATAAATTAACCATTCTCGTATTTGGTCTTGAGTTCTACCACAACCTATACATATTTTATCTTTTAGTTTGCATACCTTTATGCATGGAGATTTAATTTGACTCCAATTCCTTCTCTTTCCCCTTCTCATAGCGTTCTAATACTTGATAATAACTTTTTGTTAATTGTTTGTAATCCTCTTGTAGTAGTTCGTAGAGTTGTTTGTATTTTAACATTTCTCTTCGTAAAGTTTCTTCAAAAGAATCTTCGTGATTATTCCACCCACTCATAATACTTCGTAATGTATTGATTGTGTTGGATTATGACTTACTGATATTGGGTCATTTTGAAACCATTTTTTGTGTATGGTTTCTCTTTGAATACGTCTGTCCCCATCTTCATCATATGTTTCATATTCACGAATGATAGTTTCTTGAAGTAGAGTTTTCCGTTCTTTTTGCGAACCTATAAAATCTTGAACAGGAAATAAATCCATTTGTGCAGCCATAGTGACCCCCTAATGATATGTAATGGGTTTCATAGACTGTAGTTTGGATACCACTTCAGTCCAATATTTTATTCCCCATTCTGATTTGTAATGATAACACCAATTGAGAGCAGTTTCTGCCCATTCAATTCGTCTATTGAGTAGTTCTTCGGTCATTTTTTCGCCTCACATTTATGTTTGACTTGTAAAGTCATAACACCATTAAATTCTAAGTTAACATCATCTAAAGTTTTGAGTTGCATAGTGCAATCTACCATATGTGTTAATTCTTCTACCATCATTCCAGAAAAATCTTTCTCTGGTGTTGTAATTAGGATAGTAGTAATTAATAATACAGTTTTCATCATTTATCCTTTTGTGGTATACAATATGCCTTTAACCAAATTTTGTCTCCAGCTCTTGATTGAAACCAATTTTGTTCACGAATCTTTGATGCATAAGATAGACAAGTTTCTAAATCCTTGAAGTAAACTCTTTCTTCATCAACATTAGTACCTTGTAATATAACAATCATCACCCATACTAGACCCATATAAAAAATAACCCCATAACATTATAGGGTTATTTATAGTCCCCAAGATTTTTTACATTACTGTGTTTACTTGGTTTTCTCCAAGTGGTGCATCTACCAGACAACTATTCTTTCTCTGTTACGTCCATCACGATATATCCCTATATCAGACTCGCACCCTCTCATGTATCAGACTTGGGGAATTTGTTTTGTCTGATACCCTGTTACCCATATTGTTTGTGCCATAGCTTTCATGTCCAACAGGTGACCCTACTTGCACTTTAACTGACATTACTGTTTCTCTACAAAAATGGTAGCACTTACTCACCTCACTTTCTACATAACGAATCATCATACTATTATAATACTTGTTTTTATAACAAATGTCAAGTTATTTCTTCTTTGGAAATACCCACTTGACTAGTTCGGGCATCTCATAACTATAAGGATTTTCAACATTTTTAAATATTGCAAATCTGATTCCCATTTTTCTAGATAATCTATTTGCACACTTTATTGCATTATTTAGAGTCTTATATCTACTCAGTGTACCAGTTTGTTCACTAAAAACGTCATATGTTATTACCATTACGAATTCCTCTCTCTAATTTTTTCCATTCTTATTACTGATGCAATCCATTGTTCAGGCGACATGATATGTGAGCCAGTAGTAATCTTGAGTTTTGCATCTTTGAAACACTTCTTCAAAATCATTGCAAACTCTTTACCTAAGAACATAGATGCAAGTTTGATTTCATCTCTTCTAAATCCTATATCATGGTGCATATTACCACATAAATGTGCGAACTCATGAACGATTGTATATGGACAATTGTTTTCTTGAAGTTCCATTGCACCATAAAAAGTTGCACGACCAGCGGTTGCACCACGAAACTTTTTCTTTACAAGTGATGGGTTATTATGTCCACCATTTGAACCAACTCTATTATCACACAATTTCTGATAAGTTTTAGATTTTGCAATCTTCTTGAAAAGTTTCTGTGAACCTTTCCAATCTAGAAATTTAAATCGTGCATCATTAGGATACTTATCTTTGTATACTCTAAGAGCTCTAAACTCTGCATTGTAGGTCTTTTGTCTACCAGAGTCTTTGAAGTTTGCTTTACCAGACTTGATGGTCTTGGTTTTCTTCGTCCAATAGTCGGCATATTTGTTTGCATATTCATGAGCCATGATATTACTTGCAGCTTGATATGCATCTGTCGAACTATTGAATGTCATTATAAATCTCCTAAAAGTTTTGCAGCTTCTTCTGGAGTTGCAAAGTATCCAGACAACCTATCATATGGAACTATCATTCCACCACAATCTGGGTCTTTACAAAGTTCACCGACATACCACCCAGCGGCAGATGCCATAACAATAGGTTCTGATATGGGTAAATCCCCACCACAGAAAGTAATGTCTTTAATGTCTTTTAGTATTTTCATATTTCACTCTCTCTATTAACTATACTATTAATGTACCATAGGTAGTTTTGAGAGTCAAGTAAAAAATAAAACCCTTATAAATCAATGACTTACAAGGGTTCTTTTTTAGTGTATTTGTTATAAAAACAAAAGTGATTCGTTTTTACAACCCATTTGGTACTATGATATAGTGTATTGATAAGACTACACCGACAGATGCACCTAGACCAACCATCATTTTCAAGAAGTCTTTTCCAATCAATGGAAATACCACCTTGAATTTTTCCTTGCCAGTCATAGTTGCCATTGCAAGTTCTCTACCACAAAGAAGACCTACGAATACCCATGTTGTTGACATAGGAATGTCGTTTAGTTCTTTGAAAAAGAATAAGATTAACCAATAGACACCATCAATGATAGTTGCACTTCGGACATATCGAGTGTTGTGTTTTTCCAGAACTATGTTCTGAATTTTACCACCACCTTCTCTAAACATATACCAAAGACCACCAACAAATATTATACTTATTACAATCATTAAATCTACTGGAATTACTCTAGGTAGAAATACTGCAATATTTGCCATGTCATGTGATAACCAAGTCCACCAGAGAAAACCAGTAGTGAACCATTGACCTACTCTCCAATAAACCTTGTGTTCTTCTTTTACTGGTTTGTTTTCGTCAAGTATCTTAGTGACACCAATCCAGATTGCATATGCGGCTACAGCTGCAACTGCATATCCCATCATTGATTTCATCAACATTTTCTCTAGTATAAACGTAGATGCAAATGCAGATAAAACTAAAAAAGATGTACTCACTGGTACACCTATTCTTGTCAGTATCAATAATAGTCCTGGCGCCATTGCATGATACCATTGTATTTCTTGGAATGGTATTTTGTTAAGTCTACCATATGATATATCACCACCATACATATACCAACCATACCATAACGCCCAAATAAGGACTGCACTTGCAGCTCCCCACATTATCTTCCAATTTACTCTTTGATTATTACTTGCAATCCATGTACCAAGAGTTTGTACAGAATCGTTTGCGATTACAGAATAGGCAGCGAAAAGAAATCCGATACCCATCCATAGAGTTACTAGTTCCATAGTAATTTCTCCATAGTAAAGTATAAGTTAATTCTTACACTTGTTATATAGAGAATACTAGATTTCTAGTTGAAAGTCAAGTTACTTTTGGATTGGTATTTTGCACTTTTCTTCAGTTGCAGTTAACTCTTCACCTCTTTTATAAATCCAAATATAACTCCAAGTTTCTTCATTACATTTCTTACCGAATGAAGATACAGCTGGGTCATTTAGGGGTTCTGGTAGGTAGGAGCAACTTATAAAAAGTAATGGTAGTAGTAATATTAATAGTTTTTTCATTTTCTTGATTTCTTTTTGAGTTCTTTTTCAATCCATTGTTTCGCTTGTCTTTTAGTAGGTTTCTTGACTACTAATCCACGAATACGTTTATATACTTTCTGGAATACATCTTCACCAGCTTCATTATTGTCAACGACAATAAAGTTCTTAGAACCAAACAATGATTGAAAGGCACCAATGTTTCTCTGAACACCATTCCACATTTGTTCAACTGATTTTGGTGGTAATTTTCTTGGTCTTTCCATATTACGAACTTGTGCAACCTCTAATGAAGTGTTTGCGAATACCATGATAGTTTCATAACCAAGTTGGTCTAGTAATGCTTTTTGTCTAGAAATCTTTGAAACATCTTTACCAGTGCCGTCAATGATAATACCTAGTCTACCATCAACCCAACCAGACTGTCTTGCCTTGGTTTTTTGTTTCGCTCTATCACGAATTCTTTGACCTTCATCTGAAAAGATATCTTCTGGTTTACCTACGTCTAGACCAGCCTTTTCTAAGTCCCTCTCATAGATTGCATCTGAGTCAACAATCTTCATTCCAAGACCACCAGTGGTTTTCCTCACAACGTAGGACTTACCACTGCCTGGCCCACCAGCAAGAAAGATTGCATTAAATATATTAGGGTCGTAAACTCCCTCTTGTATTTCTTGGAATGTTTTCATAACTTATCCTCGTTTGTAACAACTCTTTTATGTATTTATGTTCTTCTGGTTTCATTGGTTCAAGTATCCTTTCCTGTCTTTGAAAATTTGTGAATCTTCTTAGTTTCAGTTTTGTTTTATTGGTCATATTGTTTCCTTTACTAATGAAATTATCATAATATATTTTTGAGTTGTTTTCTCCTTTCTTAAAAATCTACTAATGGTAGGTGGACATTAGGTGATGCTGGTTGTTCTACACCCTTACCTACATTAGATATCCCACTAGCTGGGTATTCTCTGCGAGTGTTAAATTTAGTTACTTGCATTACAATTGTATGTTTTAATATTCCAGTTCTTACGAACTTATGTTTTAATCTTGTTATAATATAATTACCTGTTAAATCTAAGTTTGTATCTTTAGCATCACCTGTTAACGTAGAATTAGATTCAATAGTTAAATGTATTTTATCCCCAACTTGCATAGATGTATTACCATTAACCTCAACATTTAAAACCACACCACCTGTCATTTGTAATAATCTAGACGTTTTACGTTGCAAAGTTTTTTCCAAGTTGTCACTTTGATACGGATATATATCATCACCCCCCTCTACTTTATCAGAAAATGCATAGCCTCCAGATGTAGAAGATACAAACATTCTAGTATCCTCATGTTCTGTTAACATTAAATTTGTTTCTGGGTCTTTAGCTAGTGAAACTATGGGAAAACTTTCATTCCCATCTGGATAAGTATCATTTTTAAAATTAGATAGATAATCGAACTTATGTGTGTTTACTTTTTTATTATAAACATCATGTGCTATTAATTTAGAACTTAACATACCACTATATATATTTTTAATAGTGTCTTTACTTGAAATCAATTGATATCTTAAAATACTTTCCATTGTTGCTTGAATATCAAATGCGCCTGTTTCATTTACCATTGGTGTATGTTCTCTGTAGTACATTTTAGGACTCATTGATGATAAACCATCAAATGTTACATAATGAAACCCTTTAGTTGTTTCATAAAACAAATATGTTGGAGAGTCGCCGTGGTTTTGAGAATTAGAAATATTTGTTAAGTGTTGAATACAATCAAATGGTCTTTTGTTTGGAAATATAATTTTAATTAAATTTGCAGTTTCTTCTTTATGTATTTTCTTTGCACTTTTTAGATAGGTTTCATCTCTGATTATTTTTTCTACTATTTCAGATGGTCTTCCTTTATAAGATTGTGATACTCTACACGAACTATTTCTAAGACCTTCTATAGAACCAAACTGTAATGATATTAGTTCAGAAGACTCATTACCCTTTTCCTTCATATTGATTTTATAAATCATTAAAGGATTTTCTCTATAATCTATGGTAGTTTCTGGTGTAGGATTTGATTGTGGAGTTTCAATGTATAATAGTAATCTTTCCTCTCCTAGAATTGGAAGATTATACACTAAATTAGTAGTATCTTTTATTAGTATACTACCACTAATAGTGGCCTTGTATATGTCTTCATATATGTCTATTTGTTCTACAAGTTCTGATATGTCGAAAGTATTACCAGTAACAGTTACAAGTTGACAAAGTAATAATCGAAATTCGCCTGCATATTGTATTTCTTGTCTAGCCATTAATATATGGGGCCTTCTCTAAGTTTTGACCTAAACTCCTCTACAAAATCCTCAATAAATCTTGGTTGTATCAATCTAATCTGTCTTTTCTTTTCTTGTAAAGATTCTTCATATTGATAATTACTGATAGAAGTTGCTGTTGGGTAATCAGTATCATCACCACCATTCATACCCACATCAATTACAGTTGTAGTATCTCCAGATGTTTGTGATATTTCATAGTGATGGATATCCATAGGATTATCGTATTTGTCATTTACATACTCTTCAAATCTCTGAACACTCATTGGCCAATCATCATAATAATCTATAATATCATTTGCAATTAAAATAGTCCAATGATATTCTGTGTTATTATAATATTTAAATGCAATAGTTTCTGGAGTATCACCATCTTGAATGTCATAGTAATCAAAGTTTAAAATATTTTGTTTATCAACATTTACCAACTTTAGTCTTGCTAATAAATTCTTTTGTTGAGTATAAGTTTTATTACCTTTCGCATCATAGAATAATGATGGAAACATTTCAAAATAAGACATTAGTATCTATCCTTAATTTTAATAACCATCATTGATTCTTTCTTTTGTAATAATTTCTAGTTCTTTAAATTGTAATTCTATTTGAGTTTCTACTGGTGGAGCACCACTACCAAACATACCTGTGGTTGGTCTATAAAACTGTACTCTTTCACCACCATACGTTATATTACAAGATTCTAAAACAGCAGTTGAAATTTGATTTATAAAGTTGTTTCTTTCACCCATTTTATACATATATGCAATATCAAATGTTGATGGAACTATCATAGTTCTTGATTTAGACCTATCACCTATGAATGATGGTGCCATATAATATCTAAACATACGAGTTATTCTATCTACATCTTTTGCTTCTTGTTCTGATTTCGGCATACATTTAAAAGTAAAAGAAAAACTTCTTCTACCAATACCTTCAAAAATCATTTCCATTCTATTATTTCTTACAAACCCTCTTTCAATATCCATCGCTGCACCTAAACCAGATAAGCCAGGTATCATTTCCAAACTACCCCTAATAGACTTTTCTATAAAAGTTTCTCCACCTTGAGAAGCTTGAATGTCTGATACAGCACCTTTAGCTGTTTCTGCAACATTTGAGGTAAATCCACTAAAGTTATCAAACATATTTGGGCCACTTCGTATTTTTGAATATGCATTAATACCAGCAGCAGTAAATGCACCAATCTCTACTTCACCATACTTTGAAGATTGTGAAACTCCAACTGATGCAGGCATATACATTGCAATTGCAGATTTTAATCTTCTGGTTGCTTTTCTTTTAGTACCAATAGTAGATTGTCCAGAACCATACATCTGATCTTTACCCATTGGGTCATTAGATGGTGGTGAAGGTTCTTCACTCCATGAAAATTCACCAGCAATATCTGGGCCCATAGCAGCAACTTCAGCTGCATGAGCTGATGCAGCTGCCTCTTTTCTTTTTAGATATGATGCATATGCATTATTATTACTTTTAGCATTACCAAAGTTAATATTCGCATTACTTTGTTCATTTATATTAAATAAAACATAATGTCCTTGATCTTCACTACCTAAATCTTCTGGATAAATGACAGTTTCTGACTCAAATGGGTCAGTCGTTCTTGCATAATTAGAATTAGCAGAAAAAACACCACCTCTATTGTGAGGATTTCTCCAATTGGAATTACTACCACTGGATAAACCATTTAATGCACCTGTTACTTTTCCAATTGCTGAGTTTATTACTGTATTTTTTACTTCATTTAAAATTGATTTGAACATCTTTATAAATATCCTTATATGATATATTTAGGTAATAATAATGGCATATCGTGGAAAATATACACCAACCAATCCCAAAAAATATAAGGGAAACCCCTCAAATATTATTTATCGTTCCTTATGGGAACGTAAATTTATGGTCTATTGTGATAGAAATGAAAAGATAATAGAATGGGGTTCTGAAGAATTTTTCATACCATATCGTTCCCCATTAGACAATAGAATACATAGATACTTTCCAGACTTCTATGTTAAGGTCAAAACTCCTACTGGAACTAAAAAATGGGTAATAGAAGTCAAACCGAAAGCTCAATGTAAGAAACCCAGAATACCAAAAAGAAAAACTAAAAGATATGTAACTGAAGTACAGACTTGGGTTACTAATGAAGCAAAATGGAAAAATGCAATAGAATTTTGTAAAGACAAAGGTATGGAATTTAAAATTCTAACAGAGGTAGAACTTGGAATATAAATAAAAGTATGGTAGAAACATATTTTGATAAAATATCAGCACAAATTAAAACTGGTAAAGAACCCTTTCAATGGTATCGTAATCGTATTAAGGAACTTGGTACTCCTAATACGGCAGAACTTTTACGTTCTGGTAAACTTGCAAAACGTCCACATCAAGGGTTTCTAAATATGTACATATATGCACCAAAGTTAGCAAAAAAGTTACCATATTATGATACATTTCCTTTGATTATGTACTTGAAACCAGCAGAAAAAGGTTTCTATGGTTTGAATTTTCATTATTTACCTTATGCAATGAGAGCGAGATTGTTGGATGCAGCTGGACAAAATGAATTAAATGTAAATGCAGTTATGAATAGTAGACTAACAAAACCAACTATTAAACGATATTTGTATGGATATCTAAGATCAATGTGTTTAAGAATAGAACCAGAGGACAATTTGACTGCAATTATGTTACCAGTACAAAGATTTAAGAAAGCATCAGATACAAAAGTCTGGGCAGATTCAAGGAAGATGGTATAATGGTAAAAGTTAATTTAGATTTAGGTGGAGCAGTTTTTAGTAGTGTTAATTCGTTCTTACAACATAATGCTTCTAGAGATGGTTATGCAAGACAGAATAGATATGAGGTAGTAATAGGTCTACCTACAGGAGTTAATGGTTCTTCACAAGATGATGCTGGACAATCTGCATTAAGTGGTAGTGTATTAGGTCAATTACACGGCGAGGCTGCTAGAAGAATATCTTTTCGTTGCGATTCAATTTCAATGCCAGGTAGAGCTCTACGAACTCAAGTAAATGGAAACATATATGGCCCACAACATGAAATGACACAGGGTGTAGTTTTTAGTCCTGTACAAGCATCATTTTACTGTGGTTCAGATATGGCAGAAAGATACTTTTTTGAAGAATGGCAAAAGATAACTTACAATCCTAGAACTTATAATATAAATTACTATAAAGAATATACTGGTAGAGTAGAAATATACCATTTAAATGAACAAGATGAAAGACAATATGGAATAGTATTGACAGAGGTTTTTCCTAAAACCATTTCTGAACAACAATATGGCCACGGCACATCTAATACTATACAAAAAGTTACTGTGGAATTTGCATATAGATATTGGAGAAATTTAGGTACAGAACCAGAGAGAGGAACAAACGATAGTAATTTAGCAGACTTACTGAAAAATGCAGTAATCAGAAAATTTACTAATCAGATACCAATGGTAATAAAGCGACTATTTTAATTATATATAAGGAGAATTGATTATGTCTTTGCCTGTGTTAAACACACCCAAATACCAGTTAGAACAACCTTCTACTGGAGAAAAAATTACTTACAGACCCTTTCTAGTTAAAGAACAAAAAGTCATTATGATGGCTCAAGAGGCCAACGATTCAAACTTAATGATGAATTCTATTGGAGAAATTATTAAAACTTGTACATTTGGTAAAATATCTAGACCAGAAACTTTACCTGTATTTGATATAGAATATATGTTCTTAATGATTAGAAGTAAATCTGTAGGGTCTACAATAGATTTAAAGGTTACTTGTCCAGATGATGGAGAAACAGTAGTTGACCATCAAATAGAAATTGATGACATAAAAGTTATCAGAACAGAAGGTCATCAAAAAGAAATAATGTTAACTGATGATGTTGGAGTTGTTATGAGATATCCAACTATTAATATGGTTACTGGATTTGATGTAGAAAATGCTCTACTAACAAAACCCACCTTTGAGTTAATAAGAAACTCTATACAATCAGTTTTTGATAAAGAAAATACTTATGATGAAATGGATGCTAAAGAATTAGATGAATTTATAGAATCTATGAATACTGCACAGTTTGAAAAAATGTCAGACTTTTTTGATACTATGCCTAAATTAAAACATACCTTTAAAGTAACAAATCCTAATACTGAAGTAGAAAGTGAAGTTACTCTTGAAGGATTGTCAAGTTTTTTAGAATAACCCTTTCTCATGATTCTTTGGAGAATTATTATCGAACTAATTTTAATATGATGACACATTATAAATATAGTTTAGAAGCCTTAGATAATATGATGCCGTGGGAAAGGGAAATATATGTTGGACTTATGTTGCAATATATAGAAGAAGAAAAAGAAAGACAAAAGAGAGAGAGGTAATTTAATGGCACTAATACCTAATAGTCAAAAATGTAGAAAATGTGGTCATCGCTGTCATTGTGATGATAAAGAATGTGAAAGGTGTGTTAATGACCCATGCACAGGTTGTAACTGTGAAGAAAGTAGTAGAGGGGATAAATAATGGCCGCACAGAAGAAACTAGCAAAAGATTCTAAGTATGCAGAGTTTGATGTTGATGGCGATGGAATAGTAAGCGATGAGGAATTAGCAATGAGTAAAGAAATGATGAGATTAGAAAATGAAGACAAAAAAGCAGATGCACAACGTAATATGGCGTGGTTTGCATTGTTTGGTATGTTGTTATATCCATTTGCAGTAGTAATTGCAAGTTGGATAGGATTAGATGGAGCAGGGGAAATATTAGGTGATATGGCACCAACATATTTTGTATCAGTTGCAGCCATCGTTGCAGCTTTCTATGCAAAAGAAGCACTAAAAAAATAGGATAATCATATGTCAACTTTTCAAGCAGTTGTTCAACAACTCCAAAAAAATAATCAAGATGAGGCAGCCAGAGATAATGCTATGGTTAAAAGTTTAGAACTGCATGGTGAACAAAATCGTGTGGGTTTTAACAAATTAATTGAGAAAATTACTGGTGAATTAAATGGAGTTAAAAATACTTTTGAAGCTGCAAGAGAGGAAGAGGCGAACCAAGAAAAAGAACAGAAAAAACTTACAGCAAGCAAAAAAGTAGAAGAAAATAGAGTCGCAAGATTTATGAAAATAACTTATGAAGGTATCAAAAATTTACCTAAAAGACTCAATAATGCAGTTAGTAAGGGTATGAGTAAGTTAATGGATACCATGAAAGAATATGGTAAAAAGGGTTGGGATATTGCAAAGAAATTCTTAATGGTTGGTGCTCTTGGTGCATTACTGGCGTTTATGAATAGTAATTTATGGACACAAGTTACCGAAACATTGGGTAAAATTAAAGATGGTTTTATGGGTATGGTGAATGGTCTTATAGAAATAAAAAATGCATTTTTCGATAAAGATGGTAATCTTGATGTAATAGGAGGCCTTAAGAAAACTTGGGAAAAGGTTACAGAAGGTTTTAAAAAATTATCAGATGGTATAACAAGTACATTTTTTGATGAAGAAGGTAATTATAGAACAGATAATATAGTTGCTCAACTTACACTGATTGCAACTGGTCTTGTTGGTGTAACTCTTGCTTGGAAAACTCTTAGATTTGCAATTGATGGATTTAAACTTGCTTTAGCACCAGTAAAATTCTTTGGTAAGGGTATATATTCTGCTAGCAGATTTGGTAGTGGATTATTTATGAGTGCATTGGGTGGTATAAAAAGTGGTTGGAAATTATTAGGTAGAGGTATTGGTGGATTAAAAAATTCACTCATGGATATTGGTATTAATTGGCAAAACACTAATAGAAATGCAAGTAGGTCTGGTGGTTGGGCATCTAAAGGTATGGGCGGATTAACAGGTCGTTTTGGTAGACTATTTCGTATGGTTGGAAAAAAGGGCCTATTAGGTCTTGTTGTTGGTGCTGGTGCTAGTATGCTTGCAATGGTAAATTTAGAAACAACTAAAGGTATATTTTCTGCAACTAAAGCTGGACTATCATGGGCATTTAATGGTATGTTTGACGTAATAAAAGGTGTTGGAAGTTCTGTAGCCAATATTGCATCTAAAGCAGGTGCTAAATTAGCATCAGTAGTAGATGGTGCGAACAAAAAAATTGATGGTACAGATAAAAAACCAGATGGTAAAAATAAAGCAGGAAAAACAAGAGCTGAAGTAGAAGCAGAAAAATTGAAAAGACAACGAGTAGACCCAGAGTTAATAAAAAAACAAAATGCAAATCTTGAAAAGATGAGAAAGGCAAAATTAGCATCTCAGATGGACGCCTTCAAAAATGCAGATGCATTAAGTATGAAAAACTATAATGCAGCCCAAAAAGCCGCAAAAGAAATGGCAGATAAAGCTGCAAAGGAAGCTCTAAAAGATGCTGCTGAAAAATCTGCAAAAGAAACTGCTGAATTAGTTGCAAAATCTGCTACTAAATCTGCAATCAAAAAAGTACCAATTATTGGTATTGCTGCTGGTTTATTTTTTGGTCTTCAAAGAGCGATGGAAGGGGAATTTGTAAAAGCTGGTGGTGAGGTATTGTCTGGTGTTCTTGGTACTTTTGCAGGGCCAGGTACTGCATTAGCTACGGCTATTGACGCTGGTATGTTTGCAGATGATATGGGTTTATTGAAGAAACAACAAGTAAAACAAGATGGTAATGCAATAGATGATGTAAAAACTAATAATGGTGGTGGAACTTTTGTAGGGCCTCAACTATATAAAGGTGGAGACAATATTCAAGATGTCAAGACTTTTACTCTAGAAGGAATGGGTGATGGAAATATGCAATTTGGCACTTCTATGCAAGTTAGGTAATCAAACCTCTAGATTTCATATATAACCAAATAATCCAAGCAATAAATGAAAAACATACAATTACTGCGATAGCAAGAGCAGACATTTCTAACCAAAATCTTCTACGTTCTTCTTGAGCATAAATCGCTTGTTGTCTTTTCTTACGAATATCGGCCTCAGTTTTTAACAATTCTTGCCATGCAGAAGGGCCTCTAGTAAAACTGATAAGATTTCGGAGTTCTTCTCTCATATCTTCTGCCTTCTTTTTCGCCATAAAGATATTCAAAGCTTCTTCCTCTACTGAACCTGCCGCAAATAGTTTTTTGAATAATGGTGGTTTCTTGTTTAATTCCTCTGCCTTCTTAATATCACTTACGGCGCCCATCCAGCGTCCCAAGTCTCCAGCCATACCTTCTATATCTCTTCCTATGGCAAAACCTTTTTTAATTGTATTGAAAGCGGCCGTTGCCGTGGCAACAGCTGTAATAGGGTCTATCATTCCTCTCTCCTAAACTCCAAATTATGGGAGTCCTTACTTATACCTATTTATAAGAAAAAGGGAGAGTAGATTTCTCTACTCTCCCTAATAAACTAACCATTGGTTTATGCGAGTGTATTAAGGCACTACCCTATTCATTCGCAAGTTTCTTGAAGTATGACATTGTATCGTCATCACCTTCACTATCGACACTTGGAATTTTTGGTTGAGGTTCAGATTTGAACTGTGGTGTTTCCACAACATCTTCGTCCATCATAGCAGCTGCACTTGCAGTAATAGTTCCAGAAAGAACATCATCTAACCTTTTCTTCAATTCATCATATGATTTGAAGTTGGTTGGTGCAAGGAAGTCTTGTAAAGAATACTGTTTCTTCCATATTGCATCAAGTTTCTCATCACTATCAGCAAGTGGAGATATACTATCAAACTCCGACTTATCATAGTTCCAAAAACCATCAACCTTACGAATCTTCAATTTGAAGTTCGCACCTTCCCAGAAATCGAATGGATTGATAGGAGTTTCATCATCAAATTCTGGTTGCATTGCAGCCTGAATTTTATCAAATATTTTCTTACCAAACCTAAAAAGAAATATTTTTCCTTCATTTTCTGGGTGTTTTGAGTCGGATACCACATAGATATTTGAGTAGTATTCCAACTTTCTCTTCTGCTTTCTTGCAGTTTCTTTATCAGACTCAAGTCCAGTATTCCACAATTGTGTATTGTGTTCACTTACAGGGTCTTGTTTAGAGATAGTGGTCAATGAATTCTCAATGTACCATTTACCAGTTGGCCCTTGAAAGGCGTGTTTAAACATTTTAACCCATGGCAACTGTTCACCCTCTACTGCTGGTAGAAAACGAATAACTGCACTTCCAGTACCAGATTTATCTAGTTCTGGTTTCCACAATCTTTCGTCCACATAGGACTTCTTTTCTTGGGGAGCACTTTCTTGTTGAACTTGTGCAAGAAGTTTGTCTAATGAATTAGACTTTCGTAACGTATCTAACGACATATTATTCTCCTTATGTTGATATATGTAATCGTATGTTTAAATATTTCACAGAATCATTATATAATTGTATTTATAATACCAAAAAATTACCCATTTGTCAAGTCAAATTTTGATAAATTTTACTTTTGGAAAATCATATTGTACTTGTTTAAATTGATTATCCCAATCTGTCGTATCAAATCCACGACTATCTTCGGGCAGATAATTCTTACTACCCTTGTATACGTTATTTAATGGTTTAGAATTAGAATTACCATCAAACCCACACATATACACTTCTTCTGCACCACTCTGACAAGCCAGATGTAATGCAGTATTCCCTGCTGACCATTTTTTAGGATAATCTATATCATGAACCATATCTTCTTCTGCAATCCAAGTTATATATAATCCATCTTCTTGTCTACCTTGTACTACACAATTTATTCTATTACCTTTTGGTGTTTCAAAAATATCTTTAAAATCACTTTTGATGTAGTCTGGATTAAAATTTGGTAATACTTGCCAATGAGCAAACCAACATTTATTTTTTAAAGGGTATCCAGATTGATAAATTTCTTGCTGTATACCATAATCTATTGCAACAAGATTATCAACAACCATATCACGATAGATTGCATTACAACCCCAAGTTATAAAGTCTTCTTCTATCTTTGGAGCATTAAGTCTTGATTCACCATTACCATAGACTAAATGTTTATTCATTAAGAGCCTCCCAACTTGTAGGAAAATGTTCGTGTCCAAATTCATTAATCTGGTCTGCAATTTGTTGAGTTTCCCATTGTGTATCTTTTGCACATCTAAGTTGACAAACTCTTGCAAATGCATATAAAGTACCAGACCAATACCATTCAGTATAGAGATTTTGAGGAAGAACCATTCTTGCCATTTCTGGTGCAACTTGTTCTCGTAACAAATTATTATATGTTGTTTTTACATATGCCATAGTACCAGCAATATCATACTCAACTGTTTCTTCACTAGAACCTTGTTTTATACTTTTATCTGGACGTAATCTCCACTCTTTAGGAATATAAAACTCTGGTTCATAATCCACATATCGTCTTGATACTTCATTCCATACCAAACCGACTTGATGTTTTACTAGTTGTCTTGCAACAAAAATTGGAGCCTTAATATGAAACTGCATAAAACAATGTGCAAATGGACTCCAATGTTTATGTTTTGCAAGATAATTGATAAGTCTTTCATCTTCAACTTTTAGTATTCCTTCAGTTTCACCATGTTCTGGAATACTTTCCCATTCAGATTCTTTATTAAAAGATACACGAGCTGCATTAACAACTGATAGATCAGAACCCATTTTATCTATAAGTTTTACTTCCATTATTTCTCTTCTAATTTTTCTAGAATTTTATTAACAAATTCTATTTCTTCTTTTATTTTTTTTAAACTTAATCTAAGTTTAACTAAATCTAGTCTTTCCATTATTCGTGTTCACCACCTTTATCGTCTGAATCAGTTTTAATTTTTTTACCATTAAACCATAAACTTCTACTACGACTTGGAGTATGATATCCATCTCTAATAAAAAAAGATGGATTTCTTTTTGCAGTTTCAAATGTTGCAACTGTAAGTGCAATTGTTCCTAACAAAATAAGATGAGCCATTGCAGTAAAACCAAATACATACCAACTACCTATTAATTGAGCGAAAGTTGCACACCATACCCAAGCAAGAATTTGTAATATCATATGTCTTGTTTGTAAATGTGGAATGTGTCTTAATGGATTTCTTTCAGCGTTCATAACACCATTCCATGCATCATATACGAACTCTCTTATTGAATATGGTTTTTTATATTGCAATGGTTTATTCTCCATCTCGCTTACTATGTTCATTATGTGACCTAACATATTTTTCTCCTTCATCTACAGCTTCATCATAAGAATTTCTAGTTAAAAATGCAGATAATATACCATTATTATATATTTCTGTATGAAACTTTGGTGGATTTGCAGGCACAGTAAATGGTGAACCCTCTTTAGGTCTAACCAAATACTTTGCAGAATATACCTTATAGTTTCTAGTGGTGGACACGATTATTGTACCTATTTCTTCTATAAGGAGTCTTGGATGCTAAATCCTTAACTCTTGCAGATAATTCATCATCTCTTTTCTGAAGTTCTGCATTATCATACTCAAGTTTACGAACTTTCTTAGTAAGTTCATCTGTCTTTGCACGATAATAATCTCTTTCTTTCATTATTGAAAGAACTTTATTATTTTCACTATCCATCTGAAAAATTCTCCTTAATAGTTTTCATTGTTATCATTCTATACGAATCTCTATCAAAAGTCAAGAGAGAACTATAATTTTTTATAAGTTTCTCCCAAATAGGCCATACAATATTTTCATCAATATCTTTATTCCAATACTTAGTATATTCTAGTAAACTTTCCATTATACACATAGTTTCTAGACTCATCTTTTTTGATAAGAATTGTTTTAATAACAAAGGGTGTTGTCCTTCTTTTACATAAAATATTTCATCAAACACTTTAACTTTGTTAAGTAATTCTTGCAATTCATTTATATAGTTATATTTTAAACTCTGTATTCTTTTTTTATATTGTACATAATTCTCTTCGTTAAAATCACCAACCCAACCTCTAGGATTGACTATAAAATTTGAAATAAAATAATTCTTAACAGTAGGGCCTGACATATATTTACGAGCAACTTTCGCAAAGAAAGGTCTATCTTTTCTTTTTAGAAAGGAATCTACTGTTACTTTTGCTTTACCACTATATTTGTTAAAATCATAGTCGGTGTTAAAATGTAACTTTAATACATGATATATTTTATAAGCGTCATACGCCTCTATTGCCATAATAATCCTCTACACATACAAAAGATTCACCTCTTTGTAGGTGTTTAACATTCCTATCTCCAGAATATATACAATCTTCTTTACGTTCAAAATAATCAATAGAAGTACCACTAACATCACCAGTTGGAAGTATTGATACAACAACAAGTATCCAACCAAATGTCATATTGGTAACTGTGCAACTTTAGGTAAGAAGTTGAGATTTCTTGCATCAACTTCTACCTTCTCTTTTAAGGATTTTGTGATTAAAGGTTTAATCATTTCTGGCTCTAGGTCAGATTTTTCACAATAATCTAATAATGCATCAAGATAAGTCATATCAAATTCTTTAACCTTTTTTTCTATTGCAATAGAAAATTTCTTTGGGGTCATCAATTTGTTTGTTAGTTTTATGTCCATAATACCTCAAATAACCTATAAATTAAGTGCATTGGTGGGACTTGGGTACACCCACAACTGAAAGACCAAGATACCATTCTCAAACTTCCAGAACCTAGTTCCAATCGGTGAGATTGATGTGACACAGCGTGCTTCCACTACCATGCCTGAGTACCACCTCTAACTAGTCAAGTTCATATCTCTTGGTGAGATACTCTTCCTTGCACAATGCGATTCTGCCCGTCAGCAGAAACTCTAAAAACTGTGGTGATGTTTCTGTTTCCAAGTACACCACCAAAACTCAGTTCAATTAAGCTGCAAGAGCGTAATCAACAGGTGCAAAATTATCATTTGCATTTAGTTTAATGACCGATAACGTAGTCAACCGATAATTCTCCACTTCCCTACTCAATGCCAGTCGAACCTATTTCGCCCCCTCAATCGGAACTTCTTTAAAGGTTTTGGTGGAGGCGTTGGGTATCGCACCCAAGTCCTGTCCATCTTTCAATCCATTTCACCGAATTATGTCTATATTTATAACATAAAAACATTCTCTTGTCAAGTCTAATATAAATTTAATTTAGGTCTATTTGCAAGATGTTCTTCTGCAATCTCTTCTTTTGATTGTCCATGATATCGTACTGCATGATGACTATCTACTAGTAATTGATTGATATTGTGTTCTTCTCCATACCAAATTTCACCAAGTATTCTACCAAACTTACCTTTACCATCTTTGAAAGTTTTTAAAGTTAAGTCACCAGAATTTGTCCATTTAGTAAGAAACATTTTTGCAGCTAATCCATACTTTTTTTCTTCTGGGTCAGATGTTCTTGATTCTGGTGTGTCTATTCCATAAAGTCTAATACGTTGTTTTCGCATCCAGACTCCAAAACCTAAGTCTATATCTACGTCTATTGTATCACCATCTACAACTTTAATTAGTTTGCATTTGTAAGTATACATTTGTTTTTTTGCTCCCATTACCTTGAATAAATCTAAATCCAGTTCCAGCACCAATAATGCAAGCAAGGTTTGGATTTATTATTTCAACTATAGAAAATGTTTGTGTTTCTAGATTTATTCCTATAATTACTTGAGTACTTATAAAGGTTTTACCATCAGTTGCAGCCGAAATACCATTACCTTGCATATATGGTTTTTCTAAAAAAGTTTTATCTACTATATCAATAATAGTATCTGGGTGTGAACAAGCAACTGGTTTGTGAGAGTTAAAATTAAGTTTTGTATTTTCATATAATTTTTCATCATTTGCATATGCAAATGATGTTATGAAAACAAAACACAATATTTTAAAGACTAATTTTTTCATCTTTTTTACCCTCATTCATTTTCATCATCATCTGAATCTGTTTCATTGTAGTTTCATTCACACAAGACATTTGTTTTGGTGGTATCTTCATATTATATTCTTGAAACGCTTTCATAAATAAACCATTTTGATTATCTTGTGCATATTTCACACACTCTTCTTTTGAATCAAAATCCATATAAGGTATCCACAATGGTGTTTCTTGTGGGCTATGCTGATACAGCATCATTACTACTATGAACCACTTCATTTTCTCTTTCCCAATCTGTAGTGAAATCATCTACTGCATTTATTAATTTCTCCAAATATTCGGATTTATCCTTAACAAATTCTTGTACAATTCCATCTTCTGTTACAACTAAAATTACAATCTGATTGATTTCAATTCCAGTTCGTTCTTCAAACATTTCTGCATATGCAGATGCTTGAATGTAGTAAGATTCATTCCAATCGTCATTACGTTCTTTTGTAGACGTTTTGAAATCAATAATGGAAGGGGTGTTTTTATACTCTGCGATACAATCTACTCTTCCTGCTACTTTATATTTATCGGTATATAAACCACATTCTTGTGCAAAGATGTTATTTACTTTTTGCATAAGTATAGGTTTTATCTGACCAAAAAGCATATAAGGTAAAAAAGCCTTCTTATGTATTTCATCATCAAAATTATTATTTAAAAAGTCCTCACACATATGATGAACTTTTGTACCCCTATTCGCAGCCGTTCGTGCAATATAATTTGCAACGTCATCACCGACTCTTTTTCTCCACTCCATAAGACCTTTCATCTTTTGTTTCTGAAGTACAGTAGTTATTGAAGGGTAAAGTTTACCAGACGGAGTCTGGTAAAATCTTTTACGATTAACAGTTTTAGTAGACAGTTCTGGTACTGTTACTGAACAATGTTTAAATTCCATAATATCCTCATAATTTATTTTGTAGTATTATATACTAAATCAATGGTAATGTCAAGTTATACCCAACGTAAAGCAGATACAGTAGTTTCTGTAACTCTTCTAGTCCAGCCCCTACCAAAAGTTTTAAAAGTTTTTAATTTTTCATAATACTTTTGTCTTAAAGATTGATAATTTCTTACTGCACCATCAACTCCATGTTCTCTAATATATTCATCAAGTTTTTTCAGAGTATTTGGGCCTATCCCACCATCTTTCTTAGTACCAATCATACCTTGCAAATATTTTGCAGCTCGTCCAGTACCAGCATTAACACCAAAATCAAAAACACAAAGTGCTAGAGCTCTCGGCATATCATCGCCTTTTACTCTATCCCAATATTCAGTTTTGTAGATAGGTGCAACATCTGTTATTTCAAGTGATTTCATACTTTTTGCTCTTAGACCATTCTTTTTACAATATGCTTCATAAACTCTTTTGGTCACACCAAGATTAGTTTCGCCGCCTGGATCGGCTGGGTGATTCACATATCCACCTTCGTGATGCAAGATAATTTCTAAACAACTATTAAATTGTTTCATTTTCCTTGTCCTCTATATTGTTTATAACTTCTACGTTTAGATTTATTCATACTAGAAGTTATTGGTTTCCTTCCTATGGAAGTTCCTTTTCTTGTGGGTTCAAATATAGTAGGAGAACCCAATCCTTTTGTTTTGGCCATACTATTCTACTCCTTTTTTCGTTTTACTTATTAAGTAACTACGAACTAATCCAGAACGAACAATATCACCAATATTAAATTCTACTGATTTAAATTCTTCCATATCATTTATAATATCTAAAAATCTAGGCATACCATCTTTATCCCCATTTTTAGTTAAATCTGATTGAAAAAAATCACCAGAGAAAATAATTTTACTATCTTGACCAACACGAGTCATGATTGTATCCAACTCATGAAAGTTAAGATTTTGACACTCATCTACTATTATAATAGAATTATCTAAAGTTATACCTCTTAAATATGAAGTAGTTAAGAACATGATAGTACCTTGTGCTCTTAGTCTATCATACAACATTGTAAATGCTTGGTCACTAGGTTGTTCAAACATAAACTGTACCATGTTCTGATATGGTATCTGATACAATGCAGTTTTATCTTCTTCATCGCCTGGCAAAAAACCTATTTCTCTTGTAGGTACTGCACTACGAATAATATAAACTGTATCAAAATTTGTTTGTTGATCTAATGCTTCTTCTAATGCGAGATATAAAGAAATAAAAGTTTTGCCTGTACCAGCTGCACCATGAAGAAATAAATTTTTCTTTTGTTGTTTATAAGCTTCAAAAGCAATCTTTTGATTATCTGTTATGGCTTTAATAGCAACTAAATCATCTAATTTTACATCTTGTTTTTTACTCATATCAATTCTTTCCCAATAACTTATGCTTTCTTAATACATTTCTAGTATTTATATCCTTTGCAGTTGCCTTTGTAAATCGGTCAGCCATAGGGGAGCCTGGGTGTGCTTCACCTATTCTTGCCATATTCTCTTTCCAACCATCATCATTTTTAATTCTATCACCAGTACCAGATGCAGACATAGCAAACAAAGATGGTAATTGGTGTATGTGGGGATTTTGTTCTAAGAACTTTTCTCTTTCTGACATAGAAAGTATTTGTTCAAACTCTTCACCAGTATCATTATTTTTAAAACTATAACTAGGCATACTCTATTCCATAGGTTAATTCAATTTTTATCTTTAAGATTTTGAAGTTCATCATTTAATTCAACTATTCTTTTATATGCATTATTTAGACATTCTTGCAAAGAACTAATTTCCTTCTTGAGAATTTCTTCTCTAGTTATGGTTTTTTCTTGATTTTTAGAAGCATTTGCCCATTTTAATGCAGAATTACTTACATCATCTGTAGGGTCATCTTGTTCCATATCTTTCTCTTGTTTTAACTTCCAAAGTATCCATTCATAGTATCGCTCTGGTTCTATATCATCCACCCAGGCATTTCTCTTTTTGTCCATTTTGCAAAATCTTTCTTGTACTTTATATAGTAATCTCTATATGCAGAGATAGAATTTTCTTGTTTAACATCATCTGGCATTGCCTGTGGCATTTTAGTCAAACCATTTTCTGGAATATTTGTTGGTGGTTTACAGAGTAATTCTCTTAGTAAACTATCTGTAGAATGAATTTTACCATACCTATATGTATATTCGTCACATAGATTAGTAAATAAATCATACAACCAATTATAATTTGCAATACTTTCTCTGACCCATATTGAACTTGGGTGATTGATATGTGAAGCTTTGTAAAGAGTGTTCTCTACATTTTCGTTTGGGTGTTTCCACCTTTGTATTTTATGTCCTCTTGCAGTTTTGCCATAATAAAATTCACCATCTAAAACTCTATGTGCAGTAGACATTAGTTGAGCATACTCAACAATCATTTTTACACAATGTTTGTCAAGATGCATTTCTGCAGCTGTTTTTGCATCTTCATGTAAATAAAATATATTCACTCTACTCTCCATCTATAAACTTCTGGAATACAAAAATTACGTCCAAACTTACAAGTGTTGTTATCATTACAAACTTTTTCATGTTTACTATTTTCCCAACAATCGCCCGTACCACCTCGCATCTGTACAAATTTTGCAAACCCATCATCAATAGATAACATTATAAATGATGGAATTACTAATGTCAAGGTTACTATCCAAAAGAAAGCCCAACCAAATCCTTTATTGTGGTATGGTTCATCACTCATTTTTCCCACCTATAAAATATATGGTCTTCAATTTCAATAGTTCTAGTCTTGGTCTTTCTCCAAGCAGGTCTTACATAGTCTGCATGGAAATGTGTTGCACCTTCTGTTATATCTACAACTTGCACTTCGCCCGATACTAAACTTACAGACATTTTAAATAAATCGTCATATAGTTTTGCATCTGCTTTTTTAATAGTGTCTTTTAGACCATCACAATACCAACTAAATTGGCATCTATGTCGAATAGGATAATAGATTCTTTCGTGTTCCATTAAATCCTTACCTTTAGTTTTCCAACTTTCTTTTACGGGCCCTTGATGTACCACTTCACAAATAGTATTAGGAAATCTATGGTCATTTACACGATTTAATACAACTAATGCTACTGCAAGTTGCCCTGCAAACCCTTGATTTTTTGCCTCGTGATACATATTTTGAGCCAGACATTCTGCTTGATTATAACTATAATCTTGATGTATATCAATGCCAGTAGTATCGGAAATGCCAGTCGCAGATGCCGATACTACAAAAGTTGTTAAAAGTTCTTTAAGCACTTTTCTCTACCATGAAAGCGTCTAAGTATTCTGGATTAGATGTTTGAAGTGTATATACACTACCGAAATACTTTTCAAAAGTTCTCAGTAGATTTATATAGTCACTAGATTTCATCTCATTTAAGATTCTATCTGTCATCTCTTTATCAAACCCACTCTTTTTCATGGTTTGATTTGCATATCCCAAGAGAACGAAAGCGTTCCCTTGAGAGCCATCAAGGTCTATTACTGTAGTACCTTGTCTACCTTTTGCGACTACTGACATTATGCAGCCTCTAACATTGTGAAAGGAACAGTATATAGTGTACCTCTCATTTTAACAAGTGCCTTAGTCTTGTTGATTTTCTCAATCACACCAGGCGTTTTCTTTGTTTTCTGAACAACAAAGACATTTGCACCAACACTTAAAGCAGCCTTTGCTTTCATAGTCTTGACTTCTTGAATTAGACTCTGAACTTGAGTAAGTTCAGAAATTGTTAGACCCATAAGTTGGTCTGTGACTTTCGCTAAATTTGACATTATATTTTCTCTCCTTCTAATGTTTCAAATCCCATCATAGCAACAACATACTTTTTGTTACCAACTAACATTTGGTCACCCATTGAGGTAGACCTTAAACCCATTCCATCTTCATGTAATGGTGCAACCCTTGTGACGGCTGGATTGAAATCTCCATTTGGAGTTCCATCTTCAAAAACTTCTTCGTCACGACTCCAAGAACCCATTACGTTGTTTGTCCAACGATAAGCATACTCAAGTTTTTCATTCAAAGACAAACTTTCATCAACATCTACAAATGCAACTACATGAGGTGTATCACCAAATGCAGAATGAATTACAGAAACTTTTTCCATTATTTACTCCCCATTTCTTTTTCAAACTTTTCAATCAATTCTTTCTTTTCAGAAATCATATCTTCAAGTGACCAAATGGCACTTCTCTTTTCATCACTTGCACCTTCAGTTAAATTAATAACTGCTGTTTCAAGTCTCTGAATATCTATTAACAATTCGTTCATTATTAACCTCTCTTTTCATTGTTACGAATCATAGTACCATGTTTTGATAACAAAGTCAAGTACTAAATTTCTCAAATAATTCTTCTTGTACCTTAAAAGCTTCTACCTCATAAGGTCTATCCATATATGCAAGTTTTCCATTTTCATCATGTATTGAAAACAAGTCATATTCTTTTCTAATGTGTTGTTTAATGTGAACAAATTCATGAAAGATTGCAGTTAATAAATCTTCTTTGTTCAAACCTTTTTTAATTCTAATATGAAATGACCTATCATCTGTATCATAACAATCTGCATCAATAACAAAATCTTTTACCATTTCAATAGTAATATCTTCTAACTTATGTCTAGGTAATAATTCACTCTTTGCAAACCATAAAGCATTTTCAATAATGTCTTTTTCTTTTTTATTGGTTTTTTCAAATTCTATATACATAACTTATCTCTTGATTATGATTAATAATACCATATAAAAATATCTTTGTCAACCCCATAAAAAAACCCTTGAAAATCAAGGGTTTAAGAGTGTAAAAAAATGGGGGGCTTTTAACCCCCCACTAAGTGATTCGTTTTTTGTATCTAATTTTCCATTTGGTGCATAGTATACTTATTAACAAATCACAAGACGATACTTTGAGTGAGAGAGGAGTAAGAGTATCGTCCTAACCAAAAACATTACGAATCATTCCAAATCACTTAATTATTAATATACACGAATCTAATGTAAAAGTCAAGTCTTTGGTTTATAATATTCATCATTCCAACCAAAAGCAGTTTTAACAACTTCGTGAGAAAGTCCTTTATATACTTGGTGCAATCTCTTATCTTTTGCAGCTACAACTACTGCAGCTTCGTTTTCGTGTAATCCTTCCAACATTTGAACAAACATCTGTTCTTTTTTCCATTGGGGAGTCTTACCATCACCACCTTTAATAAACCGATAAAGAAGTCTAGATTGTTTTTCTAATAACGTATGTTCAGTACCTTCAGGCGTTTCATTTGCTTTAAAGGGTACACTGCCTTCAGGCAATATCCATTGTATTTTTGGGTCAAAAGAAGATTTGATTATCATTCTTAAACCATCACTATTATGTTCTCTAAGAACTGCTATCTTTTTATCTTTGGTTTTTGCTTTATGCACTTTATCCAATACTTCAGATATAAGTGGTCTATATGTTTGAACTGCCATTTAAAAGTCTCCTATATTTTCCATCAATGATTTTAATCTATACTTTATACAATAATTAAGTAGTTTTGAACGATTTCCTTCAGTTGCAGATACAAAAGAATTGATACAAGCACTACTTATATCATCTGGAATATATTCTAAATCTATGAGAGTTCTATTTCTTTGGTAATTTCTCATCATTTCTTCATTACAGTAATCTTCTGGCTCCAACTCAATCCAAGTTTCTAATTTTCTTTTAGATACGGGCCTTTGTCTTCTTTCTTCTACAAAAGTATTATCTGGTGATAGAAAATTAGGAACACCATCACTTCTATCACCTCTAAGTATATGTTCTTTAATATATGTAGTAGGGTCTATACCATTGATAAATTTCTTTAACATAGGACTATATTGTGATACAAAATTATATTTTTGTAATTGAATAAAATCTTTATCTCCAGACAAAATCAAAACCTTCTCATAATTCTTTGGTTCTTTTGCAACATGAAATACTATAGATGCAATTATATCATCTGCTTCTGCTCTTTCTACTTGCAATACTTTGTATGGGAAATATTCTGTGAGTTCATCACGAATTAAATGCAACGTATCAAAAATACTATTCCAATCTAAATTAGAATTCTTTCTATCTTTTCTACGATTATATTTATAATTGGGAAAGAAATCCCTTCTCCAATTACCTTTGTTATCATAACAGAGAACTAGTTCTCCATATTCTTCATTGAATCTTTTACGATAGTTCCTCAAAGAATTTAGTACCATATGTCTTACTAAATCTTGGTCTACGTCACTTTTATTACCAATCTGCACCATCAAATTAGATAGTGTCACTTGGTTCATATCAACTAGTATCATCTTCCTCTAAACCATTATTATTTTTTAATATTTTATCTATTTTACTCAAATCAATTTTTGTTGTTATTTTATTATCTTTAGTTTTAGACTCTACCATAAAATCTACAAATTCTTGTATAGGATGTATAAAGCCCATCTGTCGATATAATATGCCTCGTATTACCTCGTTAAGAAAACTTATATCTCCTATAAATTTTCCTTCTTTAATGTCAAAACCATTTTCTCCAACATTGTGTATTAAGTTAACCATTAATCCTTCTGTTAGATGGTCACAAAAATACAAATCATCTTGTATTTGAGCTGCATCCATATCTAGGATTTTCGGCATCTTTTTACCTTTAAATGCTTTTGGAAATTTTATGACATTATCTGTCAATACCCTAACTCCAATTCTCGTTTTTCCATTTTTCTTTCAAAACGTCTTTTACCAGCTGCTTTTGCTCTTCGTTTCTTTTCACCTTTACTTACAAAATAACTTCTTTCTCTTAATTGTTGAAAAAATCCATCTTTCATAAGTTTCTTTTTAAGGACTCGTAATGCACCATTCACATCATTGTTACGAACTGTTACTGTCATTCCCTCGTCTTTTTTAGGTTTATCCTTCTTATTATTGAAGTTTCTTTTATTAAATCTCATACATATCCTATATAAAACAGAGAGGATTGAATAACCCTCTCAACTTAATTTTTATTATACTAAACTATTTAGTAAGAGTCAAGTACTTTATTTACATACTCTACAGCATCATTAGAGAACCCACCAATGTGCCATTCATATTCTTCAGTAGGAATATAACCTAGTTTCCAATTATAAATGGTTGCAATAACAGAATTGAAATCTTCTATTCCAGTATCATCTGTAAAGGGAATTTTGAATTCTATCGACCATTGAGCATTGACCTTTTCATAAGGACTTGCATCTGTATAAGTAGGTTCACCAAACGCTTTGACTATTTTGTCATAGGTAGTCTTTACATATCCTTGTAAATTTGTACCATTAATATTAACATCAGTTACAAAATCAAGCATTAACAACCTCACCTTTCTCTATCCATACTAATAGTTCTTCAAAAAGAATTTCCCAAGTATCAGATTTCTCTTTTACATAATCAAAGTAAGGAATATTGTCTTTTGCCCATTTGATAGCATCTTTTGCATTATCAAAACAAGCTTTCTCACCTAATTTATTCAATTGTGTATATACAATATATTTCATAATTACATATTCTCCTTTAATTCTTCTATAGACATATTATTCATTTCTTCTTCAGTAGGAACACCTACCAAAGTAGCAAGTTCCTCAAGTGTTTCTTGACCACTTGAAGTTAACCTATCAAAATCCCAATATAAATCTGTTACCAAACCAATTAATTTTTCATTATTTTTAATCTTCATAAAAACCTCTCTCTTTAAAGATTACCGAAATAGTGGATAACACCCCACCAAGTGTAGTATTGACTATTTTCAACACCAAAAATCCACAATGTGTCTATCCAACCCACTGCGAAAACAAACATTATTAAACCACCGATTATTTCTTTTATTATATTCACTCGATTTCCTCTCTCATCATTACGAATCACTATACCATGTTCTGACAACTTTGTCAAGGGCGTTATTGATATTTTCCCCAAAAGTCGTTCCAAAGTTCGTAAACACCATCTTCAATGTGTTCTTCTGTATAATGAGGAACTAACCAATTGTCTTTGGCATACTTTATAGTATTACCAACAGCTTCTTCGATTGTTTCTGACTCACTCACAAAGTCAGCAGCAATATCCCAAAACTCTTCTTCTTGGTCTAAAATCCAACTTGACATTCCCATAATATTAACTCCTTTTCTTAACTATACTTATATTCTACATTGTTATGAAAACAATGTCAAGTAAAAAAATAAACCCTTTAAAATCAAGGGTTTATCTGGGTCATTTTTAGGTAGTTTTATTGATTATTGCGAATCGGAACGAATCACTCGTAAATTCTATTATGGGTATTATTAACTCTTATGAAGGTTGCACATTTTGGTAAAGATTTTAAAGATTTAGAACCAACATAAGTACAAGCAGAACGAACACCACTAATAATATCTATTACAGTATTTTCTACTGGGCCACGATAAGGAACTTCTACAGTTTTTCCCTCTTCACCCCTATAATCTCTTTTTCCTACTTTATGTCTATCCATTGCAGTATTTGAGGACATACCATAAAATCTCATTTTACCATCTATAACTTCTCCATCACATTCATCATGACCAGCTAACATACCACCTATCATTACAAAATCTGCACCACCAGCAAATGCCTTTGCGATATCTCCAGAAGAATTACAACCACCATCTGCAATAATATGTCCACCCAAACCATGAGCTGCATCTGCACATTCTATTACTGCACTTAACTGTGGATAACCTATTCCAGTTTTAATTCTTGTAGTACATACTGAACCAGGCCCTACCCCTACTTTGACAATATCTGCACCAGCAAGTATCAATTCTGAAGTCATATCAGCAGTAACTACATTACCAGCAATTATAGTTGCATCTGGACATTTTTCTCTTAACTTTCTTACTGCATTTACAAAACTAATAGTATATCCATTTGCAACATCTAAACCCAGAAATGTTGGTCTAAGACTACCATAAATTCTAATAACATCATTCATATCTTCATTAGAAATTCCACCCATAACACATAAAGTTTCTGTACGTTTTTGGTGAGCAAACTTCCACCAATTTTCTTTATCACGATTATAATGTTTAGCGATACAAGTTACCATATCAAAATTAGTTAATGCTGTGTACATTTCAAATGTACCGACAGTATCCATATTACTTGCCATAATAGGAATTCCTGTCCATTCTTTTTGACTATGATAAAATTTATAGGTCTTTTTCATTTCTACATCAAATCTTGATGTGAGTGTTGACCTTTTGGGTCTGATTAAAACATCAGAATAATCTAGTTTAACATCATCAGAAATTAACATTATCTACCTCTTCTTTTCACTTGTTTGGGGGGTTCTTCTTCTATTGGTTTTGGTAAATTTTTCAATTTATTATCTAACATTTTTTGTTCGTCTTGTTTTTTCCATCTACATTCTTCTCTAGTATCTAATTGCTTTTTAAATTTTGCAATAATACTAGGTGCATTACCAGTATTCTCAATGAACATTTTTAATGAAATATAACCATCTCCACGAAATAATAATTTACCATCTTTGTATACAACTCCATAACTATCATATAATATTAATTCATTATTTTCATGTTTATATTTTCTCATCTTTGTGCAGTCCTATAAAATACTCTGCATCAACTAAAACTAATGGTTTGTGATTATTCCTTTTAATCACGACCACTGGTTCATAGTTTTTAGAGTTTTCAACTGCTTGAGAATATGATTCCCAGACGTTAACTTTCTCTTGATTTTTGCACTCTACTGAATAAGGAAACTTCTCTCTCGCAGCTCTCGCCATAATCAAATCTTCACCACCAGCACCCATAGACCTACTTTCTACATCTTCTGGATGGACTTCTAATTCTTCTATTAGTTTATCACGAACCCATTGTTGTAAACGTCTACCCTTCGCCTTCGCACTTTGGGTCTTCATCATTCGTATCCATAACCTAACATTGCACTAAGTCCAAAAACTTCTAAAATTAAAAAACTAAAAATTAATAATAAAATACTCCATACTATTAATTTACCACTAAAATTAGTTGCAGCCATTTTGATTGCAATTAACTCATTACCTAAAAACCTTAATGCAAGTTCAAATTCATTTTGTTCATTTTTCACAACTAAACCATTAGGTTTTTCTTCTTTTACTTCTTTTGTCATTTTATTACACCCTTTGAGTAATTGCAGAATAAACATATAGTATATAGATAAATAAACAATACATTTGATAAGCCATAAAAAATTCAAACATTATTAAACTATTCTTTCATCTGTATAACAATCTTCATTATCTACCCATCTATTATATATCGTTTCACAATACTCACAACGACACATTTGACAGATAACCTTTTCTTCATCACCCTCTATCAATGGAGAATCGCAATGAGAGTTGTTGTGGCAATTTTTACATTTCATCTTCATACTCATCATAATCCTCTAGTTCTTCTTCTAAATCTTCTTTCAAATCTTCTCCACAAAAAGGACAATATCTCTCTATATATAGTCTTTTCTCCATTGAGTGTCGAATCTTAAACTCTGCATCACAAGACTCGCAGACTATTAATTTCATATTTCACAACTTCCAGCTACACAAGCAAGTTCTTGAGAACTTGTAGTTGTATCCTGTTTTTCATATTCACCTAATAAAGACCAATCTACAACCTTTGGCATAGAAGAAAGAATTTGTTTATATTTTTCCTCATCACAATCTTGATAAGGTGCTTGTTTATATGAGTGTTCACTAAATGGTAGAAAACTTACACCAGACATATAATCAAAATGTTCATAAACCCATGCACCAACTTCTAACCACTCATGTTCTTTAACAGTAATAGTTACAGATGGTTTGTGTTCACACCAATGTTTTTGATATACTAACCATAATCTTAATTGTTCTATCGCAGTCATGTCAGTTCTGAATACTGCACCTTTATCTACTTTCATTGGAAATGAAAATACAGCCGTATGACTTGGATTCATTACATCATCTTCTACTGGAAATCCAGAATCTACCATCATCTGGGTTAATGGGTCTTTCTTATCCCCTCTAACAGTTCTTATATAATATGGATTATGTCTTGCATGAATACCAGATGCAGAGTCAGTTAGTTGTGAAACAGTACCAGATGGTTTCACACAAGTAATTGCAGTTGAACGATTAATACCAAGTTTCTTTGCCCATTTTGCATTTGTTTCTACTGCGATTTCTCTCAATTCATCAAGTAATCCTTTGAGTGCAGCTCCACCTTGTTTACCATTTGTAATTTTATTATCCATGATGCCTGTAAGTGATACACCAAGTAATCTTTCTTCCACACAATTCTTTTTCCATGTTGCAGAAACATATTTGAAGTTTGTCAATGTAGATTGAAATGTACCAAGTATGGTTGCAATCCTTACTTTCTCTATCAAACTTTCTCTTGTATCAGTTGTTCTAATAACAGCCTCAGAAAGGTTACAAAATTCTCTTGAACGTAATATTATTTCTGAACAAGGATTCGTACCAAACTCATAACCATCTACAACTCTACGTCCATTTTTTGCAGCCATCTTATTTGCAGACTCACGATTGAATATACCTCTTTCACCAGACTTAGAATCATAAAGAGATTTCCACTCTTCCATAAAAATACCAATATCTGGTTTTTCAGTATAACAAGCAGAATTGTTTGCAAGTGCTCTTTGACTATTCTGTTCCCACCATTGACCTGCTTTGGCTGTTCTCATTCTGTCATCAGATAAATTAGATAGTGAGATAAGGGCTGAACGTCTAACACCCCCTACAACCACGATTTCTGCGATCTTACACACTATATCGTGACATTCTACAGAAGTAAGTTTTCTTCCAGCAGAATTTTTAAAAGTAGTAACACAGAATTCAAAAAGACTTTCTAATGGGTCTGGGCCAGATGCACGACCACCAAATGTTTTTAATGCAGTTCCAGCTGGACGTACTTTAGATAAATCCCATCTTGGAATTTGACCAATATATAACATACCAACTAATTCTTTAAAGGCCTTTGCCCAACCTAATTTACTATCTGCAACTAATATCATAGTATCAGACATATAAAATTCTTCTGCAACTTCTGGTAGTTTTGAAGTGTATTGTCTTTCCACAGAAAAACCGACACCAGTTCCATTCATAAGAATATATAATATCTCATCAAATGCTTGTACTCTATCAACTGCAACATAACTACAATTATATCCAGCAATATTTTCTCTTTTTAATGCTTCACCAGCAGTCATCATACATCTCATTGAAGGCATTACTTTAGTAGATAATACTGCATCTTCTAATTCATCTCTAGTTTTCTTATCTAAAGTATAATTGCACATATCATTTAGATGTTCAGTAAAAAAATCAAAATATCTAGTTACAGTTTCATTCCAAGATTCTCTTCTGCCTTCTTCGGGCAACCAACGAGAATATCTGGAAAGGTGAATAAATTGTTGGTATTGTGTCGGTAATTGATTAGACATTCCTTCTTCTCCAGTTTGTTAGTTTAGTTTTTGCAGTTAATCCAGAAAAGGTATTTTCTTTTATAATATCTACTATTTCATTAGAAGTTAATCCAGATAGTATCATATCATTAATATCCTTTTCTTTTATATGATAGGGCCAAATGACAACATTATATCCATCATCTATGGCTCGTTCTATGTTCTTTACAATTTCCTCATTGCGAGGTTCATTGTCTGGTACTAACGTACCCTTATCTTTGTATTGATGTAAACGTAAATCCGATTGAGCGACAGCAATACAGTTTGGAAGAAAAAGACTATCAATAGGGCCTTCACAGATAATAACACTCCTACTACTATCCAACCTATCAATCCCAAAAATCTTTTTATATTTTTGGTCAAGGACGATAGTGATGTATTTTGGTGTTTCTTTTCCAAAGGCTCTTCCTTGATATGCAAATATCTTCTTATTTTCGTCACGAAAGGGAATAACCATTCTTGGGTGGTCATTCTCTAACGATTTAAATTTGTTAGGAATCAACTTATTTGTCCAAGAGAAAAACCTATCCACAAGATAAATGTCATTAAATCTATCTTTTGGAATTTGTCTTTGTTCTAGGAATTTAACGGCTGGGTGTTGTTGTCCAAGTTCCCTAAACGATTTAAATTCTGAAAATATGTCTTTATCAATAAAAATAGGTTTGGGGATATTAAACTTTGGATTCTCAACATTCTGACCTCTACCATTTGCAGTTGTTCCTTCCTTGTATCTTTCAACAAGGTATTCTCTATATAGGGATTCTTCAACCTCTAGAATTAGATTAGCAAGATTAGTCCCCTTAGAACAGTTGTGACATTTATAAAACAAATCATTTTTTGTTCTATAAACATACCCTCTTGCTTTGGATTTTGATTTTTTTGAATCTCCACAAAATGGACACCGAAAATTCCACAAGTAATCACCTTTTTTGGTAAACTTGGGTAATCGGTGTGACATTAGGTTGAGATACTTTATGTCAACATAAGTACTCATGATTTTTATAATATATTATTTTTTGAGAAATGTCAAGTAATATTTAATGTCATTATTGTCTGTGTAATAAAACCTATAACTATAGCACCACCAATGATGAGCCATCTCCATTTTTCTAAGACACCAACTCTACTATTTAAGTCCTGTCTTAGTTTAATAAATTCGTCTTGAAGTCTACGTTCCATGTCTTGCATATGTTGTGTAGTTTCTTTTGCCTTTGTAGTAATACGAGTATGTATTAACTCAATATTACTTTTGAATTCTTCTTCTTGTTGAGTCAATGCCTCTTCCTGTTTTACTAATTTTTCTTCATGCACCGCCATTATTGTATGTAAACTTGAAGAAACATCTGCAATCTTCTCAATTGCAGTATCCAAACGAACATGGATTTGTTTCATATCTGATACCTCTCTTTTGAGAAGTTCTATTTCAGTTTCTACAGTTGTTTTCATTTGTCCTTATCTTTATTATATAAATCAAAAAGTACCTTTATTTTTTCGTTAATAACCTCTATTGCAGAGTGCATCTTTGCAAGAATAATAACTAATGTTATGAAACCTATAGCCAATGGCCATAGACTTAATAATAATTGTAACTCTTCTACCATAAGAAATAAACCTTGTAAATATTTTCATCATTAATTACCTTTTATATTATTTATGCAAAAATATATAAATGTCAACGAAATGACACCAATTTTATCTGACATTATTTATTGTTGAAAATTTGACGTTACTTCTTTTCTAACCTATGCAATCTCTGTTCCAATTCGTCAATTTTTTTGGTAACATATGGATATTTCTTTCTCCATGCATCTTCTGGTTGTTGTAACCAAGTCCACCCCCATCTTTCAATGAGGTAATCTAACATTAAATCTACTTTACTATAAAACCATAAACCTATTCGTGTAGTTGATATGTATGCAACAAATATAGCGCCGAACACTGAACCAGCAATTGCAGTATAAATCCAAAGTCGATCATTGGCCATCCTTTCTATCATATCCCACATTATGAAACTCCTTTAAGTCGTTTTGCATATGTGGTTATATCGTGGTCATAAACTCCATCAAAGAATTGTAGTTTAGACCAAGCTCTTAATCTTCCTCTCATACTATCAATACACCTTCTCCACCATCTTAATTTTACAGTATTACCTTTATAATTTAAATATACATTTGTTCCATGATGACGATATCCCATAATCCAGAATGGTACTCGACATACTACATCATTGTTGTTCTGATAACGATAATGTGGAACTTGCATAGTTTTTACCCATTTTTTATCACCAACTCTAGGTGAACCATAGGTATATAAACATTTCACATTATTAAATTGTTCTTGTAATCTCTTTGCACATATAGTGGCCATTGCACCACCTAAACTATGTCCTGTAATATAAAAATTATTTGTTTTAGATGTTGAAATAGTTTTTACTAATGTATCCCAAACTTTATTAATCTCACCTTGAAATCCAGCGTGTACATCACCCTTATCAAGAAATCCTTTTTTCTTTAATGCATTTAAATCTGCTTTAACATCAGACATTTCTTTTGGTTCTGTACCTCTAAATGCAATGATAGTATCTTCATTATCCCAAATAATATAACATTGAGCACCATCAATGTCAATAAATTTACTTTTTGTAAATCCATGTTTCGTAAAAACTTTCTTTGCAAATTCTGGTTCTTTATAGGCAGTTCCAGAGAGAAGTGCCATAAAATATGGTTTATTGTTCAGCGCCGTCTTTTTATTCTTTTTGTGTATTGGACTCTGTTGCTTCATTTGGTTTTACTGCTCCCTCATAGTAAACAATGATTTGTTTTTGCTGTTCAATGTATCTTCTCAATTCTGCAAAGTTCTTTCCAAGATTTTCATAATCCTTTATAGATATTGCGATATATGAATCTGACCCATTCTTCTCTTCAAATTCTTTTTTAAATTCTTCAAAGTTTTCTTCTGGTGATACAACATAAATTTTAATTTCATTTAATTGAACTGGTCTTGGACGAGGAACTATTGGTATATTCTTCTCCACCAACTCTGTTTGTATAACAATTTCCTTTTCTGGTTTATAAAAACTAGAACAACCACTAATCAGTAGTGTTGTCACTAGTAACAGACTCAAGGTCACCCCATAGCTTATCTGTCGCATCTTGCATCCTCTTTTCTATCAACCCAGGCTTCTTATTTGCCAAGTGTGTTAAGTCATGTTTATTTAGAGTTGCTCTAAGTTCATCACCATATTCTTCTGCTTTTCGCAGTTTTACTTCAAGTTGATTAGTTAATGCATTTAATTGTTCTGCATTTTCCCTCATCTTCTTAATGGTTTTTTGATTTGTTTGATTCGCAACTTCTAATTTTGCATTATTTTCTTGAAGTTGTGCAATTCTTTTTTGAGTATCTTGATAATAGTAGAAGGCGCCATAACCAGCGCCTCCTACAATCCCTAGAACTACAATTAAAATGTAGATTCTAAACATAAGTTATTCACTTTTCCAGATTGTCCATAACCCCCAAGCAATTGCCAAACCAGCGGCTATCTTTGCAAGAGGAGCAACAAACAGAATCATAAGACCTAGTGCAATACATACTGCACCATCCCATGATGTTCTTTCTGATACTCTATTTTTAATCCAATCTATCATACTATTCTCCTTATATTATCGCTTTTGCCAGATTTCATATAAAATCCATACAGCGATTAATCCAATAACTCCTTGATTACCCAGAGCTTCCATTATGTTGCTTACGTTTGTAATCACTGACATTTCACCAGGCATAAAGGGCATTGACCCCATACCTAATATTTCCAAAATTATAGCCAAAGCAGCAAGTGAAAGTCCAAGATTTGCAAGTTCACCAGCCCAAGCTCTTACTTTTGATAATATTTCCATGTTAGTTCTCTCCTTTTTTTATTACCAAGAGAATTTTACACCAGCAACTATGTCCTCACGAGCCCACTCATTATCTAAACCAGTTTCAAGATACATCTCAACACTGGAATTTGGGACAAGTACAGACGCTTTATAATCAGTACCATCAAATTCGGTATTAACTATATCAAAATCTGCATTTGCTGATAAAGATACTGAATTCCACATAATAGTTTTACCTACTTGCATATCTAAAGATGATACTTCAGTATCCATATTGTATTCTCCTGTTGCTTCCCAATCCAACCCCAGCATACCAGCTGAAGCAGGAAGTGATATTAAACTCATTAAAAATGTTCCCATTAATAATTTTTTCATCAAATTTTCCCCTTTTACTTTTTATAATCCTCATAACGAATTATCTTACTAGTTGTTTTAAAATCCTTTTTTCTCATTATCGTTTTGTTAGTAACTTCAAAACCACTCCCTTTTGTTTTAATAACAACTGGTAAATTTAGATTGGTAGTCATATCTTTAAGAACAGCCTCTACATCTGGATTGTTTCTAATATTCTTACCTTTGTTTCTTTGTATCTTCTTAAAAAACCTCTGTAGTTCTGCAACCTTAATCTCTGGACTATTTCTAGGGTCATTTAACCTGTCCACAAAATGTCTTGTGAATTCAACATCTATATCATATTTTTTGAGGATTCTGTCTGCAAATTTTTCTAGAGCTACTATATCTGATTGTTTTAATTCTTCCCATAAACTACTTTTCATTATCATTTTTATGTCGTTGGCACCAGATGTTTTTATTTGTTTTATTTGCTGATCTTGAGCTCTTTTAAGGGATTTCTTTTTTTCTGGTGGAGCTTTATCCATTCTACTTTTTTGTTGTTTTCTGACATTTCTGATTCTTTTTGCAAGATTCATTTTTGCAGTTGCAACTTTCATTGTTTTTAGTAGTTCATCATCTTCTGTATCTTCACTTTTGTTAAGTTTCTTCGCTAACCTAGCTCCTTTTTTTAACAATCTTTTTGCAGTAAGGTCAGCCATTGATTTCTGACCAAGATTGTGATACATATAAGTGGACATAACTTACTTCATTACAATACCAACAATTTTCATAAACTGACCTTTACTTCCATTGTTGATTATGTCCATTACCTTTTTTTGATTATCTTTATTTAGTCTTTTATCAAGTGCCTGAGTGATAGCAGATGCAGTAAAAAGGTCTATTCTCAATTTACCATCTTTAAGTTTAATCATATTGTTCTGTTTTCTCTTAACAATATCTCTTAGAATAGCAACATTATCTTCTGTTAACTGTTCAGTTCTAAAATCGTCCATAGTTTCTTTTACTTGTTTTGAGAACTTTTCTGACCTTTTTGCACGAAGCGCTTCAATTCTTTTTATGAAACTTTTTGCATCTCTAGTTCTACCATCATATATTTTCTTTTTCTTTTTCTTTGGGTGTACTCCAGGCTCCCCATCAGGCCCAACACCGATACCAGCAATTGCACCACCACCAGCACTATTTACTGGGGCATCTTCATTCTTGATACCCAACATCTCATCTTCGTAAAACTTTTTCATTATGTCACTAAATTTTGTCATAGTTCCAAATCCTCTATTCCTACTTCCTTTATATCTTCACCACTCACAAATATTTTTGATTGTGTTGGTATATGTATAACTGGGAAGATTTCTACACCCAAAACTGTGTCAGATGGTGGGGTATCTTCAAATACTTGGATTTCATCTCCCTCTAGTGCATCTGGTGTTTCAGCATCTTCTTCATCAAAGGTTATATCATTAATAAGTTTGTATATACCTTTAGGTAATTTACCATCATCTAATTTAATTTCTTCCGAAATACTATTATCAAGTTCATAGTTATTTTCTTTTAGATACTTCATAAATTCTTTTTCCCACATTTTAGGGTCAACATCTTCTTTAAAAGTATCCTTCAATAAAAATAGTGCAGCTGCATATGTTCCTAATTTGGTTCTTAATCCAGGCACCTTCTCAAATATCTTTTTAATATTAAAAACTAACTTATGTAAAACTGTGTAAGCATTTTTTTCTGCAACTGTTCTTAAAGTCGTAGGTTTATTAGTTCCTGGCTCTGTTATTCTTTTACCTTTTTCATCAATAATACCAAGTTTAAATGCTTCTTGTTTTTGAAAAGGGGTAACTAATAATTTAATAAACCTATAAGTTACAAATAAATCTATCGCTCTTCCCATTATAGTGTTCCTAATACTTCTGTTATTTTTTTATCATCATCAATTTCTTTTAATTCTTGTTCTGGTAACATATTTAAAAATACAAAAAATGATTTCAATTGAGGCCAATGCTCTGGTTCAATTTTAAATAATAACAAAGTTGAAGCGGCATCTGGCCCAAATACATTATTTAATATAATAATATGGTTTAACAGTAACCTTTCTTTTACAACTCCATCAACTTTATATTTTTTAAGTAATCGTTTGATATACTTAAATCGTTTCATATCGTCATAAAATTCTTTTTCGCCTTCACACTGTGGATTGTCATAATGTTTTAATGCAAACAGTAATACATTATCACTCGTAATTTTTTCAAAATTCATTTATGTTATTTTGGCAAACACCTTACAAGTATTATTTGAAGTTTTTTCATAAGTAAGAATTAAACTTCTGCCACTTTCTTGTTCATTTACAACTTCATCATGTGGGGTATCTATTTCTTTACCAAATTTACCACCATGTTTTACTAAAGGTACAGAAATACTACCACTATCTTCTGTAAAAGTAACATCTCCAAATTGAATACCCATTCTACTTAACTTTTCCCTTAGTTCATCTATAGCTTTATCAGCAACGAGATATTCTCTCATTCCAATAGAACCTACAAATGCATTAAGTTTCTTAATATGGTCTTCATTATTCAAATCCATCAAGTTCCAATCTTCATCAGCTATTTGTGTACCTTCATTAATATGTTCCAGAAAACTTTTCATTATTCCTGTCCTTTATCAGAGTCATGTTCTTCATCAAATCCATCTGAGTCATGTTCACCCTCACCATAGATTTCTTGAAGTGACTTCTTTTGTTTTTTGGTTGGTGCAGCCTTTTCAACTGGTTCAACCTTCTTAGGCTCTTCTCTTGGTGGTAATATTACTCCACCTGGCCCATATCTTACTGGTTCTACCATAATTTACTCCCTTATGAAATGGTTGGCCCGTTAGCGCCATTAACACCACATCTGTTTATTACTTCCCAAGCAGCTCCTGTATACAATAATGTAACGGACTCACCAACATCATCAAATACTATAGAATTTGCTACTGTTCCGCCTAGATTACCATCAGTTTTAGTCAAAGTTCCATCACCACCATCTGTTACTAAAATAATAGTTTTGGTTTGTCCTTCTTTACCATGACCTAAAGTTAAAGAATTTGCACCAGTAGTTGTTAAAAGTGTTATTGGTGAAGTAGTATCAATGGCTCCAGCACCAGATAATGCTTGTGGAGTTTCGGTTACACCCTGTCTACCTACTATAGCCCATTTAGAACCTGTCCAAACTAATATAGCGGCATCTCCATGACTACCAAATGTAAGTGAAGTAAATCCAAGAGCGTCACTTGGAGTCACTACAAATTTATTACCATTGGTTGGGGCAGTAGACATTGCAATAATTTTTAATTGTCCAACTTTTGTTCCATCATCTAATGCCTGAGCATGGTCATTACTAAGTCCAGAACCATTTATTAACGTAATGGAAGTGGTTGCATTTACATCAGCTGCTCCACTAACAGTTTGAGGTGTTCCACCCAATGCAACAATTGATGGAATGTTAGCAAAAAGATTTCCTATTGTCATCTTTTTGTTTACTGGAGTACCACTAACATCATCAATAACATGAAGTAAATCAGCACTAGCAATAGTAGTACCGATATCAGTAAGTGCAGTTATTTTTTTATCTGCCATTTATTTTCTCCTATGAACCTTCCTTTTCAGAAGGGATGCTACTGTCGGCATCTCCACCGACACCACCTAAGTCTTTAATAAACATATCGCATTGTTGTATAGCACCACTAATTGCATGGTGCTGTGCAACAAGATTACCTCTTTCAGTATCAAGTTTTGTCAAGGCTTCCTTAACTTTTAACAAATCACTTTCAAGTGTTTCTTTACGAGTGTTCAAATCAGTTAGTTCTAAAGTCATAATTTCTTATTCTCCATTATTTAAAATACTATATTATATATATTAACTATCTGGGGCTGCAGTATCACCAGCTGCATCACCAGAAATACTTGAGGCGGCAACTAGAGTTTCATAACTAACTCTACCAGCTCTTCCACCAGTACCTACAGTTTTCTTTACCCAACCAATATGAGCAATTTCTCTGCTATCATTACTATCATCATTACCTAAACCAAGATTTGCAGTAGCAGTAGCAGTTCCACCAATAAGTGTATGTGCAGTACCACCAGTAGCAACAGCAGATAGTGTAATCTTAGTTCCAGCAACTGCATTTGCATAAGTTGTTGCAAGACTAATTTTGTCTGTCGTACCAGATTTGATTAAGTAATAAACAGTTCCAGTTGTCAAGTCTGCTTGAGCTCCAGATGCACCTTGTGTATAAGTTACTGCCTCACCAGTTGAGATAGTAGTATACATTGCATTTGGAATAACGATTTCGTCATCAGCAACAATTAATACTGCTGAATCTGTTAAGTCTAAACTTCCAGAACCAGTTGGAGCTGCAACTGTTACACTTGGTGCAGATTGATAATCAGAACCAACTTCACTTATAGTATATCCAGTTACCTTACCACCAGAAATAGTTGCAGTTGCAGTAGCAGTTACACCAGTAAGTGATTGTGTATTATTACCTTGTCCACTTATTCCTACAGCAGTACCAGCTTGTGCATTTTCAAGAGTACTTCCAAGTTTGATATTATCATCATCTACACGAATTGCAAAGTATGTAGTACCATTAGTTAAACCAGTATTTTGTGTGCCACTACCATGACCAAAAGTAAGTTTAGTACCAGTTCTTATTCCATGTCCAGCAATTTCGATTGAATTTGAAGCTGTAGTAATTTTTGCAGCTAAAATAGTTCTTGCAGTTGGGCCTGCAATTGTTACAGTAGGTGCAGAACCACGATAAGTGTTACCACCGATTGTAGTTAAAGTTCCTAGTGTAGTATCACCTACATTTACACTAGTAATGTTGTCAAGTCCACCAAGTGATTCAGCAGATGTTATACCTAAAATATTAGTATTAATATGAGGTGCAGCTGAATCAAAATCAAGAGGTGGTCTGCGAACATCGGCAGCAACTCCAGATTCAGCACTTGTGACATTTTCTGTTAATACTAATGCAGTATTGCTTGTGATTGATTTAACTCGATACGAATTTCCACCAGCGGTAAGTATAACATCTCCCACAGCAACCTCAGTAGTAAAAGCAGTACCAGAACCAGCAACATTCATTTGAGTGCCTGAACTGGTATTTGTAGTGATAGTACCTGTTAAATCAGAACCATCATTCATACTCCATGAGCTCATTTTATTTCTCCCTTAATTAGTATATACTATTATAGTATATTTATACTATTTAAAACCTAGTCTTTTCAACTCAGCGATTGTACTTGTAGGTGAAATATGATGTATTGCCATACCACCAACCGCTTTCCATTCATTCACATTTTTAATATAGTCATCAATTAAGAGATTAGGTTCTCCATTTGTCATAGCAAATTTCTTCTTATCTTCTCTCAAGACAAGATGTATTCTACTTTTCTTAGTAAGTCTGGCATTTTTCTTTAACCAATTCATCTTACCTTTTCTAGAATTCGCATCTTTTGTACTGTATGCAGAAAGTATATGTGATTCATATTTGTCTATAAAAGACCATAACTTTCTTGCTCCAGGCATCCAATCTAAAGTATCCCAAAAATCCTTCTTTGCAGTAATCTTAGGCCATCTATCCCTTTTGTCTGCTTTAGGAAACGGAACACCAAGTACTTCTTCTGACCCCTTTATAAAGTCACAAAGCACCATATCCATGTCACAATAAAGTGTCGGTAAATTATCAACCTTCTCTGTGACCTCATTAATAACATCATATAAATTTTTCACTCTTAAACTCGATTCTTTTCATTTTTAATTTTTGCCATCTTTGGCGATATTTCTACTGGAGTTATTTTCTTTCCAGTATCAGTCATAGTATCATTTTTTTCTTTTTTTGTCAACCCCTTTTCTTCATCTTTTTCATCTTTCTTTTTCTTAGATAATGTTGGGTCATAACTAGCCATTCCTGCTACACCACCATATGCTTCTTTATTAGATGACTCACCCCACATTTGTAGGATTGCATCTCTTAAAGAACCTTCTTTAGTTTCGTGATATCTTTGAATTGTTTCTGACTTTACTGCTTTTGAAACTGCTTTACGTCTTTTGTGTAAAAACTTATCAGAATCATCAACATCTCCATCATTGTCAATGTCTTTATCTTTTCTGTCTTTAAACTTTTTCTTAACTGCTTTTGGTTGAACTGCATCAAGACCATCACCATCATCAGACTTATCATTTTTGTTAGTTTCGTCTTTCTTTTTCTTTTTCTTAGACAATGTTGGGTCATAACTAGCCATTCCTACTGTACCACCATATGCTTCATCAAAGTCTTCACAATTATAAGTTTTACCAGAAACTACGAAAGTTTTATCACCATTCTTTCTTGCATCTGCTAATGCTTTACTAAATGCATTACCTTCGTCTTTCTTTCCATTTTTCTTTTTCAATGTTGGGTCATAACTAGCCATTCCTGCTACACCACCATATGCTTCTTTATTAGATGCTTCTGCCCACATTTCTAATATAGTATCTTTTAATGATTTTGTCATTCCATTCTCCTCATATGCAGCTGCAATTTTCTTTAGACCAATCGCTTTTGCAAGTTCTTTAGTTCTCTCTCCATACCCACCATAATTATCTTTTATTCTTTGTGCAAACCATTTCATAATAACTGGTCTAGCATCTGCTTTTGCACCCTTTTTATCTCCAAGTACTCCAATCATATCAAACAATTCATCATCACCCAATAAACCATAAAGAGCATCCATTTCTTTAGTATAAATTTCTTTCTCTGGGTCACCTACTGGTATAGGTCTTTGCATTAATTTTTTAAGGGCAGCTACTTCTCTAGGAGTACTCGCCATTGCCCACATACCTTCTTTTAGAACTTTTTCTATATCTGAACCAGCAACATAATCTGGTAACATTTTTTCTAAATCATCATGACTTACAGTTTTCATTTTTGCAACTTTACTTGCAAAAGGTTTCATAGTCTGCATTTTCATCATTCTTTTTGCAACATCTTTACCAGACATATCCTCTTTCATAAGTGCTTTAACTGATTTAAGGTCTAGTTTAAGTGCCTTTGCAATTTCCTCAGCAGTTTTACCATCATCCATCATTTGATGCATCTGTTTCATTTTACCTTCATCCATTTCTAATTCCTCTCCTATTGCGAGTACCATATCTCCAATACTTTTTTTATCTTTTGGATTAATTGGAATAATTTTCATTTTGCCAACTTCATTCTTTGGTATTCTCATTGGCGGTAGATGTGCAGACCTCATACCACTTTGTGCATCTTTCTTTGCATCTTTACCACTATATCTTCCAACGATTTTATTGTCTTTGTCTATTAAAACATAGTCAAACATCTCATCTATCCTTTTATCATTTTCATCAAAGTAAACAACTTCTTCTTTGTACATATTTAATTCAAATGGTTTTGAACCACCTTTATTGTATACTTGAATTTGTAAGTTACCACCTCTACCTTTTAATCTGTAAGTATTAGTTTTACCTTCAGATGGTTTCTTCGGCCCAGTTGCAACTTTACTGTCAATCTCTTTTGGGTCTACAGTAATACCCATCTTTTTCTTTGCATAATCATAAGCGTGTTGCATTGCATCAGAAAAAGACTTATGATACAAGTCATACTTTTCGTCAAGTTCAGTTTCTTCCATCACCATCTTGGGTAGATTTGTAATCTCATCTGAGTCATCAAGTGCTTTCTTAGCGCTCTTTGCATCTCTTCTACTCACATAAAGTTTATTATTTTTAAAATATCCATCAATACCAGCATCATCAAGAACCTTTAAAACTTCACCCTCATATCCCTCTTTGACAACACTTCTAATATCATCTGCATCTATTGGTATTTTTTTATCTTTGAATTGTTTTACAAAAATATCTTCTGCTTCGTCCTCACTTTTTGCACGAATTTTTTTACTGAAAAGTTTACCCTTTGTTGAGTAAGTAACTCTATAATTTGCTTCATCAAGTTCAACACTTTCTAATCTAACACCAGCAATTTTAGCGGCATCACCTACAGTTTTCGGTCTACCGATAGTTTTACCACCTTTATCCCAACTTATTAGTTTTGGAGAAC
>VTLG01011003.1_pt1 | contig 48705 bp, 68 predicted proteins | sample 4694571 | NCBI WGS metagenome assembly VTLG01 (sample SAMN12604809, study PRJNA352737) | marine metagenome | biome: ENVO:00000447; feature: ENVO:00000209|ENVO:00000569|ENVO:01000036; material: ENVO:00002151; isolation source: viral sequences binned using virsorter ... | reverse complement strand
TGATAATATTCCTCCATCACAGATACTATCCTTTGCGGAGAAACTGCCGAGTTTTTCCCCACCCCCCACATTGGTGATTGCCAAACAGTCGCAAATCGGAACTATAGGAGTCCCACATTGTTGATTTGTAAATTGTTTGCCAGTCAATTGTTGATTGCCCAACTGTTTATCATCCACCTAGTCTGTGTTGGGGCTATCCCGCCCACCAGTGCGCCGGGTTTCCGCCGATCCGCCCCCGCTGTATTGAGTATAATGGCCGCACCATGACGACCCCAAAGATGAGGAACAAACCGTGAACATCTCATTCACATAATTGATCGGCTGTCAAGTTATTTATTTTATTATACTATCATTATTTTCTGGTCATTTTGGGCCGGAAAGCGGATAATTCTGAGCGGCAAAATTTTTAAAAAGTGTTCCTGTTTTGTTCTTTTTAAGATTTTGGCGCAATTGTGAAATGTTTGGGTTTACAATGTAAACCGGAAAGACGGAAAAATGACCACAGCAAAATATGCAACAATATCTCAAACAGAGAATGCCGTTAACCTATCAAAGAAAACTAAAGACCAATTGATAGGTAACATTACCGGAACCGCCGAGCAGCTCACACGGTTGCAAGGCGATATTTTAGAATTTAAGAAGACGGAGGTAGGCCTTGGCAACGTCATGCTGGATGTATATAAGATACTCCTGACAAAACATGATATGGTTCCGGCCCTAGCGTGGCAGGCTATATGTGAGGCAAGCGGTTGGGCCTATGAATTAATCGATATGGTTACGCTAGAGACCTCTCGGGTAAAAGGAAACAAGCCGCACCCTAGCGTGAAATCGTTCAATACGCATGTTCGCAATTATTTCAGCATGTTCCGCAACCTAGACGTTGCCAGCATGACCGAGTTGCGGAAGGCAATTAAAGGCAAGGTGGACCAAGTAGAGCGACACGTCAAAAGTATCGAGAAACTACCAGTCGTCGATATTATGGCGATAATGTCACGGGTCTCCGCCATACCGAGCGTTCAAAAAGCGGTTGAGGAAATGAAGGCAGAAGTTAAACTGGTTAAAAAGGCGGTATAGTCTAGCATTAACCTAGACTAGCAGAACATCCCACGGTTTTGTGGGGTGTTTCTGCACGTCTACGTTCTGGGTTACAGTTTACAATGTAAACCCTAATTCTATAAATTAAATAGGAAAGCGGAATGAAGTTTGAATTTACAGAAGACGGTAAAGTTCTATATCAGAAGAACCTGATTGGCAGGTGGGATAAGAGCGATGCCGTCTACAATGTCACCGACATACGTGGGAAATTCTTCCAGTGTTCATCAATGAATGGTGTTGTCTTTCACTTCACCCGCTTTAGGTCATGGGATAACTACACCACAAATAATACAAACACATACCAAAGAGACCCAAGAATAATAGTGAAGAACAAGGAGAGGAAGCAGCGATGGGGGCTGAAATAAAACAGGGGATGTTACTAACCTATGGAGTATTAGATATGGACAACACACACCGCAAGATACCGAAGACATGGATGATAGACACTCTCCCACTGATCGACATGCTGGTTCGCATTGCCAAGATCGAAAGCAAAAACTTGGACACCAACGGCTTCACAGTCGATGAATGGGCAGTGCAAGCCCTGCTCGATGCAGCGGCAGAAATCGAAGAAGACATTGGGTTTACGACCACATCTTACATGATGGGCAAGGAGTATTAAATATGGATTGGTATTTTGATTTTATAACGTGTCAGCGCCGTGAGCTTGGCGATTATGAACAAACTGTAACGGTGGAGGATCAAGATAGCCTTGACAAGGCTTTGGTTGAAGCAATCGCCAAGCTCCCCCTTGGCGAGCGTGATAACCCATACAATAACCTTGGGGTAGAATGGGAATTGCTGCGTATCACACCCATGAATTCCCCAGAATTTACAAACGACAAAGAAGGAGATTGACTATGACTAATGCACCGCAACTATTAATAAATGCATACGGGCCGCACAAAATTCCTGTTCCCCGAAACCACCCGGTGCGAGACCCCAACGGCAAAACATGGAGGATCGCCGAGATTGTGTATTCATCAGAAGAAACACAACTCCACCCAGACTGGGTACAACTAAATCTTATACCACCTGATGGTGATAAACCCTCAACCGGATTTGGTATACCCTACCATCGTGCACAGGAATGGATAAATGGTGAGATCAGGGTGCGTGTGAGAAACTCATAAAGGGATTGATTAGATGCCACATTACCCGGTAGAAATCTACGATGTCATGTACCGCCAATATGCCAATGGCAAAATAAAACTTGTCTCGCTTATCTGGTTCTTAAAACGGGAAAATGCCGAGATAGCCTTGGCCACAATGGCCCGTGGGACTGGTGAGATTGTCCAACGTAATGTTGACCAAGGCGTGGCGGATGCCTATGGCATTGAAGACGGTGAAACATGACAAAAGAGGAAGCCCGTAAAATAATTGGCCGACAACCAATGTGGGCAATACACAACATGATTCTGGCGCTAGAAATGTGCCCATGGTTAAACACCTCAGACGAGGACAAACGATTGCAAGCCGCCAAAGTGCTTGCTGGTCTTCAAGGGAAAAATTAGATGTCACACCACCTAATAAAAATATATGATGTTATACATGGGCAGTGTAGTAATGATAATGGTAACACTTCTTGGCCTAATAAAAACAAGTTTGTCTCGCTTGGTTGGTTCTTGAATCGGGAAAATGCCGAGAACGTCAAGGCCAAAATCCCATGGGATGGGGATTTGGGGCCTTATTCTGTCATACGTTATGTTGATGAGGATGAGGCGTTTAAAAAGTGTAAGGACGTTGGTAAGAGCCCTAACAATTACGACAAAGATGACAATTGAATTAAGCGGCAGGTGGTGTAGCCGTGTGTAATACACCAAAACACAGAAGAAGGACCAAGACTATGAGCCGTTCAGTAAAGTTTGAGAATACATTTCGTAAGTTTGAAGATAAAAGCACCTGTAATATAGTACTACGCACCAAAGGTGCCAGCCCATTTAAAGTTAGGTTTCTTAACTCAAATAGGGTGCCAAATAAAAACGCTGTTGCTAAAATAAAAGCATCATTGGAGCAGACAAATGCTTTACATCTTAAACCACTGATAGCTTATTATGATGAAGATACCAACACTCTATGGCTAATTGATGGGCAGCATAGATATGAAGCAGCTAAATCATTGGGCATTCCAGTACATATTAAAGTTACATATAAATACAATCCCCTCTGGATGTCTGTCTTGAATTGTAATCAAAAGAATTGGACACTCAGAAACTTTGCAGACATGTGGAAAACTGATGGACCACAAGCAAAGACATATCAAATCTTTGTTTCTTATTTAACCCTCTATGATATTTCAGCAGGATTATTGGTGGCACTATTTCAAAACAGCACCTATAGAGATATCAAAGATGGAGGCAACAGGGAATTTAAGACGGGACAATTGACTGACAAACACTTGACCCATGTAATGAAAAGACTTTCACAATTGGAGAGCATAAAACATGTAGCCGCCAACCCACCTATAGAGAACCGAACCTTTAAAAAGCAGCAGTTCCAACAGGCTATGCTGAAAGCACTAGAGACAAAAGACTTTAACCTTGACAGGTTCTTGAAAAATCTTTATTGTGCAAAACATTCATTCAATAAGCTAGCTCGTCAGTCTGATATGCTTATTGAAATCTTTAGAATTTCAAGAAATTGGAGTAAGTAGTTATGATGGAAAATCTTTTAAAGGGTCTAGTATCATTGATACTGATATCTTTAGGTGTTGTGCTAGACAGAATAGTGGCGTATCCTTCGCCGATCCTACAGCTAGTGGGATATACAATACTAATTACAGGCACACTGTGTTTAATGTGGGCGTGTTATAAATTTATAAAGTAAGTATGGAGAAATAAAATGACCACACTTAAAACAGACCATCCAGCGGTAGTAAATCACACTACCATGTATCGTAAGAATGTTCACGATCCGGTGAATTATAAATATAAATTTATTAAACCGGATACGGGAAGCAAACTAGGTAAGGTAGTGAACGTAGGTAGGTGGAGAGGACTTAAATTTTATACTCTTACACTGGAAGAGCGAGCTACCTGCTATAGTGGGTGTGAACATTATACCGATTGCTTTGGTAATAATATGCCATTCGCCCACAGGTTTCAAACAAAAACCACATTGCAACAAGCAGTTCTCATGACAAGAATGTCTAATGAACTAAATGATTTAGATAGAAAATATCCACTAGGATATGTAGTGCGTGCTCATATACTTGGTGACTTTTTCAATGTAAAATATGTTAAGTGGTGGGGCAAGCAATTAAGAAATAGACCATCACTAAAAGTGTATGGGTATTCTAGGTGGCATCCTGATACTACTATAGGCAAAGCATTGGACGAACTACGCACTCGTTATCCAGAAAGTTTTTGTTTAAGATTTAGTAACAGACCGGACGATCTACTATCTGCCAACAGTGAACACATCAGTAGTGAGGGAGTGACATGTCCTGAACAAACTGGTAAGTCTAACAGTTGTGGAGATTGTGGGTTGTGTTGGACTATGAAGAAACCAATTATATTTTTAGATCACTAAAGAGGAGAATAAAAATGTTTTCACTTCCTGATGATATAGATATTCCCGAATCAAGACGAAATTTATCTGATGATGGGAATGTAAGATGGTTGCTCAGAAATTTAGCTATAAGAAATAATAATCATCCTAAATTTAAATTTATAATAAATGAGTTGAAAAAGCTGCACCAATCTTGGCTGCAAAGGTAGGTAAACATGAGTAACATATGGAATGAAGAAATATTAGAGCGGCTCTTTGAAGATGCCTTAGATGAACTGATGGCAAGCGACATGACACACGGGATGAGCAAAGCAGCCATTGAACAAGCAGCCACAGACATAGCCATAGAGAGATATAATGACTTGACTTAATGTACATAATGAATTATTATACTAACCAATCAAGGATACTATTATGAATACATCGATATATAATGTAACTGATATGGAAATATCCGAGACGGATACACGCACATTTAGCACTATAAATATTACTATTACCTCAGCAACCGGAGAAAAACTAGAACTGGTTTGTTTCCCCAATCACTCAGATGGCGAAAAAAGGCACCACATCAGCCTAAAGACAAGCGTTACATCAAACTCAGGAGAATAGATATGTTTGACCATGATAAAATTAACTTTGAAGTAGAAAAATTCTCGTTATATAGTAATGTATCAGGGCTTGGTGTCAGGCACCACAAAGTACCTGCCAACATTGGGGTAGGTCTGCGACGTGTAGATACTCAAGAACCATTGGCTATTGTGTCAGATAGCTATGAGATTACACAATACATTACTATTGTAGATCAGATTGAGGAAGCACTAAATCTAGCAGGGCTAGACCTGACTGATGCTGAGTTTACAACCAACGTCTATGACAATGGTGCAAGGATGGAATTGGTTGCCAAGTTCCCTGCCCATGCACAGGACATAGATGGCACCGGTCCAGTGATACCACAGTTTGTCTTTCGTACCAGTCAGAACAGAACATGGGCTAACAATGGTATGATGGGTCTGTTCAGATGGTTCTGTTTCAACACTCTTGTCAATGGTGATAAGCTTGCCTATGCGTATGGTAGGCATACCAAGGGCTTCGATGCTGTAGCGTTTGGTGCCAAGATCAGGGCGGCATCAGAGTATGTGTCTGGTGAGGGCCTGACACAGATGAAAGGCTGGTACAATGCCGAACTTAATCGTGATGCTGCCATTACCTTATTTACAGGCACCTTGGCAAAGCGTTTTGATAATGTTAGGCGTAAACATGTAGCCAATAAAGTTATACTGTCCAATCTGATGAAGACCTTTGACAATGAGAACAGGCATGTGCATGGTAAGGGTAATTATGAGAAGTATGGTATACAAATGAAGGGTTCTTTGTGGACGGCCTATCAAGCAGCTACGGCATGGTCTACACATGTGGCATCACCCAATGTGAAACGCAACGTACATACTACGAAGGTGCTGCGTGAAGATGCGGTGAAGAAAATGTTAGTATCACCACAATGGTTGGAATTAGAAGCAGCACATGGGAAGACAACATGGGGAAGCGCAACCGTAAACATGGAGTAGTGCTGAATAAGAAAAATAAATATAAACGAAATAACAAATCGGAGATAATTGATGACCAACATACATGAGAGCCTAAAAAATCTACCTAAAAACCACAGACTACACCCCGATAAAGTTGCGGAATGGATCAAGACTAATACAGATATGTTGTATTCTATTCGCAAAGCGGTGCGACAGAATAAGAGGGGTGCTGTCGCTCGACAGGCAGATATTGAGGGATATATAAAGAACATGCGTAAGTATTTAAAGGATGGTGATTGGGTAGATATGTTCTGTGGTGTGGTCCAAGAAGGTAGGATGATGCCGGTATGTGCGGTCATGGCCTACAACCCAGACGGTACAGCAAAACGTGATGTTGGTACGTGGTATTCAGACACAGGTATCTATACAAAGGAGATGAGAGATGACAATTAAAGCCTACGAAATAGATGTGATTTTCCGATGGGGTAAAAGCTACCAGTACAACCTTGCGTTGCAGCCCGGTCGATCAAAGTTTACCGTGAGACTGGAAGTAGAAGAGGGTGGGATGACAGGTAATGAGATAAATGAAGTTTTAGATGAAGCAGCATATTCAATATTGGAACGCTCTTCCATGAATATAAAAGAAATTAGAGAGGTATGATATGAAACGCCCCGGTGAGTGGATGTCCTCCCATGAGTGGGAACAGTATATGGAATGCAGGTATGACACCATGCCATCATGGTACTGGAATGTTGGTGAGCGACAGGCATCATATAAGAATTACATCAAAAGACTTGAGCCAGAAAAGCGCAGGGAAGGGCTGGATAAATGTCAATAATACTATACATATTTATATTACATATTGTAGTTGCAATTATAGTTGCATAGTTCAAAATAGTATGCTATAATATATTGATTGGAAATTCACTTAGGAGGTAGAGACATGGCTAAATATAATTTTAAATTCCATGAAGAAGTGCCTATTTCTCTAGCAAATTATGTAGTAGATGTGTGTATATTCTCTGGGTTTGAAATAAATAAATTGACAGATATTGAATTGTCTGATATAAATGGTTTTCTAAATGGTCTTGAAGAACAATGTAATGAGGTAGATAAATGAGTATAATAGAAGGAAAGGTATGGGGGACAACTAGCCCTCTTATCCAGCGTCCTCAACTAGAAGTACACAGTATCTTTGTTAATGCTGGTGGCTATTGTTCCAAGCATCGACACCAATCAAAGATAAATGCTTTCTATGTAGAGGAAGGTGAGCTTGAAATACACAGGTGGAAAGACTATGATTTAGTTGATATTACTATTCTTTATTCTGAAGATGTGTCTATCGTACCTGCCGGTGAGTACCACATGTTTAAAGCCAACCGAGACACTAAAGCATTGGAAATCTATTGGTCTGAGCTGTCTCTTAATGATATACAAAGGGAGATTGTTGGTGGTGTAGATACACAACTAGACTTCTTTACAGATAATATTGAAGATATTTTTGGGTTAAACGTAGAGGGAAAAACTAATGTCTAATCTTTTAGAGATTAAAAAGTCTAATAATTCAAGCACTTATACAACTCTGGAAACAACTGCTGATTATAATTCTCTTGACTTGGCTGAAAAATTAAAATATTTAATCAGCGCAAGGACAGCTATAGAGAAAGAGATTAGCTATGTGGAGAAAGACTTTGAAAGTTTTGTAGAGAGAAGGAACTTTTGATATAATGTTTATAATAGTTCAGGATATAATTAATGGGGCTCACCAAGATGTTGAGGACTTCGAGTGTTTTAATTTACTAACAACACCCACAGGTTTTCCAATGAAGTTCAGAACAGAAGGAGAGGCCCTAAATTTTTTAAGTTCATTAGATATTAATGAAACTTCAAGTCCTGAAGAAGGAGAAATTAGAATTGACAGAGTTCACTGAAGAATATAATGGTCTTGTTTTTAAGTTACATACTAATATTGGTAAACTTAATATACAACTAAAAGAAGCAAACAATATCATCAAACAATTAAGAAAGGAATTATCTATAGCACGTCAAGAAAAAGGTGCTGGTAATTTATGGGCTGAATTAGATGACGGCAGAGATAATTAGTTTTTATACGCACTGGAAAAAAAGACAAGAGACGCTGAGAAAATCTCTTGGCTACCCCGGCGATCTGTGGTATGCGATGTTGGATAACGGATATGAGCCTACAGACTTGGACTCTGCCCTACAGTTTATAGAAGACCTGCGTGATGAGTAAAAATTTCTGGCAGAAGGAGCGAGCATACCTATTTAGAAGCTTTGTTCACCAGTACAAAGAAGAAGGCTATGATATAAAGGAGGCAAGGAGGCTAGCCAAGATTGAGATTAACGAAGTTATGGAAGACAAGGAAGACTTTGTGGCTAATCTTTGGAGAGAAACATTTGAAGATGTATAATATAATACATAAAAAAAATGTACTACAAAGATATAGAACCAAACGTGAAGCACAAAGAGAGCTTGACGATAGATCAGGACTGTGTTATATGTTAAGAGTAAAACCTTCTGAGGCATATTCAATTACGAAAGGAAGGCCCAATGCAACCAGAAGAAAAGGGGTGGAAGGGTCCATGCGATGAGTGCGGCTCGTCCAATGCCAACCATCACTACCCTGATGGCCACACCTATTGTTACAGTTGTAAGTCTCATAAATCTTCAAAGGAATTAACAACTATGATCACTACAGTACAAGCAACACGCTCCAATGATCTTAGCCCTAGCAGACTTGCTGAATACAGTGATATTCCTGATCGAAAGATTACAAGGGATACTGCTAAGAAATTTAATACCCTTACAAAGAAGAAGGGGTCCATGACAACGCATCATATCTATCAGTACTATGATAGTAACGGTAATCACATTTGTAATAAGGTGCGTGACACTGCCAATAAAAAGTTCTGGTCCGAGGGGAACATGAGCGATGCGGGTCTGTTTGGTCAGAATGTCTTTACTCAAAAGGCTAAGTTCATTACCATCTGCGAAGGTGAGGTGGATGCTATGTCTGCCTATCAGCTAATGGGGTCTCACTGGCCTGTCGTTTCATTAAAGAATGGAGCGGCATCAGCCGTATCAAACTGCAAGCAATCGTTTGAATACCTAAATCAATTTGGCAATATTGTATTATGTTTTGATAATGATAAGGCTGGTAAGAAAGCAGCCAATGATGTTGCTGAAATCTTTGAGCCTAATAAATGCCGGATCATGCAGCTTGATTTGAAGGACGCCAATGAGTGCCTCAAGGTAGGGATGAAGTCGGAAGATTTTATTAATGCTTGGTGGGCGTCCAAGCCCTTCACCCCGGCAGGTATTATTAATCTACATGATCTGGGTGATAGTCTTTATGATGAAAATTATTGTGAGACCTGTCCTTACCCATGGTCTAATTTAAATGAGAAGACATATGGTATGAGAACAGGTGAGCTAGTCACGTTCACCAGTGGTGCTGGTATGGGCAAGTCAAGTATCATGCGTGAGCTAATGCATCACCTTATGATGAACACCAAGGATAACATTGGTGTCTTGGCAATGGAGGAGAGTGTACGCAACACGACATTCAACATTATGTCCGTCGAGGCTAATGCTAGGCTCTATATCAAAGAGGTACGTGATCAATTTACCAAGGAACAGTTACGTGAGTGGCAGGAGAAAACCGTAGGCAGTAAAAGGTTCTTTGCCTTTGATCACTTTGGTTCAATCAGTAACGATGAAGTCTTAGGTCGTGTACGCTACATGGCTAAAGCACTAGGAACTAAGTGGGTTATCCTTGACCATCTATCTATCTTGGTATCAGGTCAGGAAGATAATGGTGATGAACGTAAGTCAATTGATATTCTAATGACCAAGCTACGTTCTTTGGTTGAAGAGACAAACATAGGCTTGCTACTGGTGAGCCACCTGCGAAGGCCAAGTGGTGACCGTGGGCATGAGGATGGGCGTGAGGTGTCTCTATCTCACCTGCGTGGCTCTGCAAGCATAGCACACCTGTCTGATGCAGTCATTGCATTGGAGCGTAACCAGCAAGCAGACGATGAACAAGCAGCCAACACCACCACCATACGTGTCCTGAAGAACAGGTACACTGGTGACACGGGTATCGCTTGCTACTTGCATTATGATAAAGAGACTGGTAGAATGACACAGATTGATAACCCTTTTTTGGAGAATGAACAATGAGTACGATGGGCAAACGCAAACCTTTTGATAAAGCTTTATATGATGTGGCTGATAAGGCTGCTAAAGAAGCTACATTAAAATATATTAAAGATATGAACTACACTACAATAGATACGTCAGAGAGGAAAGACTTTGATATTATCTGCAAAGCCACAAAAGACGTTCACCACCTCTATGAGGTCGAGGTAAAATATTCTTGGAAAGGAACATGGAATCCTAGCTGGCGAGAGATACGGATACCCTATCGCAAGAGCCGCCTGCTCGCTAAATGGAAAGCACAATACCCTGATGCTTTGTTTACATTTATAGTATGGCGTAATGATTGTAAACAAGCATGGCATATTGATGCAAATATTTTATTTGACTGCGAAGTGAAAGAAGTGTCTAATAGAAATATTAAAGAAGGTGAGAAATTCTTTCACATTCTAGTGAAGGATGCTTGTCTCATTGAAGTCGAATAATGAAAATTTTACACAAGTTCTATGGTTGTGAAGAGTACAGTCCTAGATCAGCCTTTGTTTATGTTCGTCCAGATAATGTTTTCTGTGTAGATTGTTTTATAGATAATGAATCGAAAAAGTTTATAACGCTTGAGGGCAAGAGCGAATCTTATGCAGAAAATAATGCTGAGGATTGGATACTAGGAGTTATGAATGAATGACAACAGCTATAGTTGATATTGAAACAGATCGTTTGAATGCAACAAAGGTACATTGTATCGTAGCAAGGAGTTATGAAACAAATAAAGTTAAGGCGTGGGTAGGACAGGAGTGTTCGAAGTTTGCTAGTTGGTCGCAGCAGATAGATACCTTTATAATGCATAATGGTATTTCCTTCGACGCTCCTGTCCTGAATCGCCTTCTTGGATGTAATATAAAGCTGAGTCAGATACGTGACACCCTTATTGAGTCTCAGCTCTACAATCCAATGCGGGATGGTGGTCACTCTCTTGAAGCGTGGGGTAAACACCTTGGCTTTGAGAAGGGTGACTTCCATGACTTCGTGGCGTACACTCCTGAAATGTTGGAGTATTGTAAACGTGATACAGAAGTGACACGCCTTGTAGCGCAGGAGCTAGAGAAGGAGGGCAAGGCTTTTAAGTTTAAAGCCTATGAGCTAGAGTGTAAGGTCAGAGCCATCATAGATAAGCAGCAAAGGAATGGCTTTGCTTTTAAATTAAAAGAGGGTATGATCTTACAGGCTCAGTTGCAAGATGAATTACAGGAGCTAGAAAATAAAGCAAAGGAAGACTTTGAACCAACTTTGATTGAGTTAAAGACCAAGACTAAGTACATTCCTTTTAATATAGCAAGCCGTCAGCAAATAGCTGAGAGGTTGCAAGCAAAGGGCTGGAAGCCCAAGCAGATGACTGACAAGGGTAATGTCGTTGTCAATGAAGCAGTCTTATCGAAGATTGATATGCCAGAAGCCAAGATGTTTAATCGGTACTTCCTATTGCAAAAGCGTACTGGATTAATAAAGTCGTGGATCATGGCTTGCGAAGAAGATAACCGTGTGCGTGGTAAGGTAATGACACTGCGTACTGTAACTGGAAGGATGGCACATGCAGTTCCTAATATGGCACAAGTTCCCGCTGTCTATAGCCCTTACGGCAGAGAGTGCCGGAGCCTATGGACAGTGGATGATGAATCTAAATATCGCTTGGTAGGTGTGGATGCCAGTGGCCTTGAGCTAAGATGCTTGGCACACTATATGGATGACCCTGACTATACCAACATCGTATTGACGGGTGATGTACACACAGCCAATCAGCAAGCAGCAGGATTACAGACCAGAGATCAAGCCAAGACTTTTATCTATGCCTTTCTCTACGGTGCAGGTGCAGCCAAGATTGGTAAGATAATTGGTGGTGGTCCCAAGAAAGGACAGCAATTAATAACCAAGTTCTTAAATAACATACCAGCACTTAAACGTCTAAGAGGAGAAGTGGCTATGTGGTCCAGTAAGGGTACGGTTCCGGCCCTAGATGGTAGGCTACTACATATTAGATCAGAACATGCAGCATTAAACACTTTACTTCAGGGTGCTGGTGCTATAGTATGCAAGCAATGGCTTGTTCACATCATGGAACGGGTTATTAAAGCTAAACTGAATGTCAGGTTGGTTGCCTCAATACACGATGAATACCAGTTTGAGGTAGCCATCCCTGATATAGAAAGATTTTGTAGGCTAGCAAAGGAGGCAATGACACAGACAACAAAGACACTAAAGATGAAGTGTGAATTAGACTGTGATTATAAAGTTGGAAAAACATGGGCTGATACACATTAATTACTTGACACCCTCAATCAGGTAGTGTATACTGATGGAGTTAAAGTAGTAGACAAACACAATATCAACAGCCACATTAGTGTGGCACTAACCACAAAGGATACTTTTAATATGCCTATTCAACCTTTATATCTAACGGGTAAATGCTATTGGGCCTCAGTGATCGAGCCTAACAGTACGTTTGAACCAGCTTGGCAAGTCGATCTCTGCCTTGATGAAGATACCAAAGCTCTGGTTCAGGAGGCTGGATTAAATGTACGAAATAAAAACGATGATCGTGGCGAATTTGTCACGTTGAAGCGTAAGGTGCAGGGTAAGAATGGTCCACGTTCGGCACCTTCGGTAGTGGACTCCCAAAATAATCCTTGGGATAAGAAACTTATTGGGAACGGTAGTGTGATAACGGTAAAGGCCCTTCCCTTTGAGTGGAGCTATGCAGGTAAGGCAGGTACGTCTGCTGACCTTGCAGCAGTTCAAGTAGTTGAGTTGGTTGAGTATGGGGATGAAGGATTTGATGTTGTTGAAGGCGGCTATATCAATAAAGCAGCCGCTGGGATGTCAGACGATATTCCTTTTGGTAACTAGGTGAAGGTGGGGGTGTTGCATTTTAGTTTGGTGGTGTAACACCCCTATTTTATTATGAAAAAAATTGAAACATTAGTAGAAGATATTTACGAGCTTTTTAATCTTACTCCTATAGAGAGAGATGAGAAAGAAGTAGATGAACTTATAGATAAATTTGGTGATATGGTTAAAATTCATATCAAAGAATTTATGTATAGTAAACCAAGAGACAGCGGCGCTCTGAGATTGTCTAGTATAGGTAAACCTGATAGGCAAATATGGTATGATGTTAATACAGAAGCAACAGAAGAGCAGCTACCCCCAAGCACACGTATTAAATTTCTATATGGATATATTCTTGAAGAACTTTTATTACTCTGTGCATCCGTAGCTGGTCATACAGTAGAGGCGCAACAGAAGGAGGTCTCGGTAGAAGGAGTGGTAGGTCATCAGGATGCAATTATTGATGGGGTTCTTGTGGATTGTAAGTCTGCTTCTGGTAGAAGCTTTGATAAGTTTTCAAAACATACATTAGCAGACGACGATCCCTTTGGATATATAGCACAGATATCTGCTTATGCTCAAGCCAATGATATAGATAAATCAGCTTTCCTTGTCATAGATAAATCTACTGGTAAGGTTTGTTTAACGCCAGTCCACTCAATGGAGATGATTAATGCTGGTAAAAGGATTAGACTCCTTAAAGACATTGTTAGTAGAGACAGGATGCCTGATAGGTGTTATGATGCTGTACCTGATGGTAAGTCTGGTAACTATAAGCTTTCTATTGGTTGTGTTTATTGTAGACACAAGAGTATGTGTTGGTCTGATGCTAATCAAGGCAAGGGCATTAGGACGTTCAGGTATTCAAACGGTAACAGGCACTTGGTGCAGGTTACGAAGACACCCGATGTTGAGGAAATAATTAATTAAACATGCATTGGAAATACCACAAGAAGCCTGATCCTAAAAGTCATTTTGGATTTGTCTATCTCATTACAAACAAGAAGACGGGCAGAGCTTATGTAGGTTGCAAGCAATACTGGCATCCAGTGAAGAGGAAGAAAGGCACCAAGGCAACCGAGAGGGAATCCAACTGGATTATTTACATGGGTTCCTCTAAATTATTATCGGAAGATATTAAGAAGCTAGGCAAGAGAAGCTTTAAGTTTGAAATAATCTCAGAGTTTAAAAACAAAAGAAGCCTAAAATATTATGAACTGTATTATCAGATGAAGTATAATGTTTTATCATCTACCTTGGAAGGTACAGATGAACCAGCATACTATAATAATTATGTGGGTGGTAAGTTCTATAGGCCAGTACAAGAGTTTAAGAATGAACCTGCAAGATTTAAATAATATACTACAGCTACAATCAGAAGAGTTTACAAACTCAGAGAATATTTTATTCTTATCGGTTATATATCAGGCGTTACTTGATGTTACCGAACCTAAAGTTGAGAATGAAACTACGAATATAACATCTATTAGGGATCAGGCGGCGGCTTGGTTCTTTGCGTCAATAGGTATACCAAGTCAGGACTTTGAATTTATCTGTGATAATGCTGGTCTTAAACCCTCACTGGTCAGGGATTTTGCAGCCTATGTTATTAATTCAGATGATCCGGGTGAGGCTAGAAATAAACTGAACCTTATATGGAAAGGAGGTAAGGATGAATAAACATTTAAAAGAAGCACGCATGACTTATATCGAACACTTTTGGTTTGCCATGACATTTGCAATGGAAAGTGCTTTCATGTCGGTACTACTTTTTATACATGCAATTTTCCCATGTATTTTCACACATTATTTTACACAGTGGATGAATAGTTGCCATGCCAGATTACAAAGACGATCAAGAACTAAATCATGAATCAAGAGATAAGTATATCTTGAGAAGACTGAAAGAAGATAGAGAGCAAGTAAAAATAATAAAAGAAGAAGAAGAAGCTTTAGATATACAAATAGGAGGAAATCATTATAAAGATTGTAAGATACAGCCCGTAGAATATATATGTTCTAATGGGCTTGATTTTCTTGAGGGTAATGTGGTTAAGTATATCACACGCCACCGGACCAAGGGTGATGGTGAAGAAGACATACGTAAAGTAATTCACTATGCACAATTAATACTGGAAATATATTATAAATAAGAAAGGGAGCTATGCCAAACAATCACCTACCAACTCTTTACCAAGAATTTATTCACCTATCAAGATACTCTCGTTGGCTGTATGATAAAGAGAGGAGAGAAACTTGGCCTGAAACAGTAGGGAGGTACTTCTCTTTCTTTAAAGAGCATCTAAAAGAACTACATGATTATAATCTATCGGATACTCTGATAAAAGAATTAGAGGAGGCCGTCCTGTCCCTTCAGGTAATGCCCTCCATGAGGTGCCTTATGTCAGCCGGTGATGCCCTAAAGAGGGAGAACATTGCAGGATATAACTGTTCTTATGTTGCCATTGATCGTGTGCAATCTTTCGATGAGATACTCTACGTACTTATGAATGGTACTGGTGTAGGGTTTAGTGTTGAGCGCCAGTTTGTTTCCAAGCTACCTGAAGTAGCAGAAGATTTCCATCATACAGATTCCACGATCCTCGTTGCTGATAGTAAGATGGGGTGGGCGAAAGCATTGAAAGAACTTATTGTTATGTTGTACGTAGGACAGATACCTAAGTGGGATTTAAGTAGGGTGCGACCAGCAGGAGCGCCCCTCAAAACATTTGGTGGTAGAGCGTCAGGACCAGAACCCCTAGAGTCTCTGTTTGAGTTTTGTGTTAAAGTGTTTCAAGATGCAGCCAACCGCAAGCTTAACTCCATAGAGTGCCATGACATTGTATGCAAGATAGGTGAGGTTGTAGTGGTGGGTGGTGTGCGTAGGTCTGCTCTTATTAGCCTGTCTAACCTGTCTGATGATCGTATGCGCCATGCAAAGGCCGGTCAGTGGTGGGAAGCCAATCCTCAGAGGGCCTTGGCCAACAACTCTGCTTGCTATACAGAGAAGCCAGACATAGGTATCTTTATGGACGAGTGGAAAGCTCTCTATGATTCCAAGTCAGGAGAGCGTGGTATATTTAATCGTGAGTCTGCTGTAAAGATGGCTGCTGCCAATGGTCGAAGGCAGACAGAAGGGCTGGAGTTTGGTACTAACCCCTGTTCAGAGATTATACTAAGGGATCGTGAGTTCTGCAATCTATCTGAAGTTGTTGTAAGGGCGGATGATACCCCTGATACTCTAAAGAAAAAGGTCAGGCTTGCAGCTATTCTGGGTACACTACAATCAACGCTTACAAACTTCCGGTATATTTCCAAGACATGGAAGAAGAACTGTGAGGAAGAGAGGCTGCTTGGTGTTTCCCTTACAGGCATAATGGATTGTAAATACACTAATGGCAAGGCTCCTAAACATGTATTGCCAGCCCTGTTACAAGATTTAAAAAATGAAGCGATAAGAACAAACGCAGAGTTTGCAAAGAATATAGGCATCCCTCAGTCTGTTGCTATTACTTGTGTTAAACCATCAGGTACGGTAAGCCAGTTGACCGATGCAGCGTCTGGTATCCATGCAAGGCACAATCCTTTCTACATACGTACTGTACGAGGAGATAAGAAAGACCCGCTGACAAAGATGATGACAGAGTATGGCTTCCCCGTAGAGAATGATATTATGAAGCCTGATCACACCGCTGTTTTCTCATTTCCAATGAAGGTAGAGAGGAGTGCGGTCTTCCGTACCGATATGTCAGCCATCGAGCAGTTAGAGCTATGGCTTCAATACCAAAAGTATTGGTGTGAACATAAACCATCTGTTACTATCTCAGTAAAGGAACATGAATGGATTGACGTAGGTGCATGGGTCTATAAACACTTTGAGTATATGAGCGGTGTGTCCTTCCTGCCCTTTAGTGAGCACACGTATCAACAGGCACCTTATCAAGATTGTACTGAAGAAGAATATAAAGAGTTTGTCAAGAAGATGCCAAAGAATATTGATTGGAGCAAGCTATCTGACTGGGAAAATATTGACATGACTACCGCATCACAAGAGCTAGCCTGTGTTGCAGGAGCTTGTGATATATGAGCATAAAACTCTTGACAAATCATTAGAAAGTATGATATAATATTTATATTAAAATCTTTGGAGGAGATTATCATAATGAATAGTGCAGAAAAAATGGAGCATATGAATTTCCTTCTACAGGAAATAAAAATACTAGAAGGAAAAGTGAGAGTGCACGATAGAGGACCAATTCGTACAACTATTAATACCCTAGAACAAAGAGTAAAAGAAGTTCAGGATGAGATACTAAGGGGAGAAGGAAAGAATTGATTATGGAACTTACTGCTGAGATAGCTAGAGAATTATTAACTTACAATCCTGATACTGGTAAACTCTTCTGGAAAGAAAGACCAGCAAAATATTTTAAGAACCCTAACTCTATAAAGCGTTGGAATACTAGATGGGCTGGTAAAGAAGCACTTACAGCCATTACTCTTAGAAAATCTGGACATATATCTAGATTAGATGGTAGTGTGTTCAACAAAAAACATTACACACATCGTATAGCATGGTTAATATATTATGGTGAGTGGCCTAAAAATCAAATAGATCATATAAATCAAGACCCTACAGATAATAGAATAGAAAATCTTAGAGATGTAACTAGCGCTGAAAACCATAAAAATCAAACCTTACACAGCACCAATACATCTGGTTATATAGGGGTGTCTTCTTATAAATCAAGAAATAAATATTCAGCGGAATTAGTAATAAACGGAGTAAAGAAATGGCTAGGATATTATGACACTGTTGAAGAAGCAGCAGCAGTCAGAGCAGTAGCAAGTATTAATTATAATTTTCACCCTAATCATGGAAATGAAAAAAAGGAATATAGATGAGAAAGGCACCCAATACAGTATACATAGGCTACGATCCTAAAGAGGATACAGCCTATGAAGTTTTAAAGTTTACCATCGAGAGAATAGCTGTAGATAATGTACGAGTTGTCCCCATAAGGCGTGATATTGTGGAACGTATGGGCCTCTACACCAGAACATATGATACAGTTGATGATCAGGACATTGATACCATTGATGGCAAGCCTTTCTCAAGTGAGTTCAGTTTTACTAGGTTCTTGGTTCCAGCCATGAATATGTACGAAGGCTGGGCGTTGTACATGGATTGTGATATGTATCTACGCACTGATATTAACGACCTGTTTGAAGAATACAAAACAAATTACTACCCACTGTACTGTGTCAAGCATCAGTACGAACCGGGTGATGGCTTTAAAATGGATGGCCGTAAGCAGCAGAACTACCGTCGAAAGAACTGGTCTAGCTTTATGCTGTTTAATTGTAGCCATGAGCTTAATAAAAAACTGACCCCTGAAGTTGTTAATACAATGCCGGGTGGTTGGCTGCATGGCTTTGAGTGGTTGCCTGATAAGGACGGTGATATAGGCAAGATACATGAAGAATGGAACTGGCTGGACAATCATTCACCAGAAGATATGGATGCCAAGAACGTACACTTTACCACGGGTGGCCCTTGGTTTAAAAATTGGAGGTGTAGTCGAGCTACGGATGGCAAGTATGCTGCAGAATGGAATGGAGATTATACCTACTTGGTAGGCACTGGTAAAATACAACCACTGGATATTGTTTAATGAAGTATAAGTTTGTTACATGTTTTAATGAAGACTACCTACAGAAGATGACATCTCAGTTGCTTGCTCTAATGAGTACAACTTGGGAACCCTCTATAGAAATTCATTGCTATTACTACGATATAGATATTAAAAACTATTCTCTTCCCAAGGCCAAGCATATTTTTTATCATAACCTAGAGGAAGTAGAAGATTTTAATGAGTGTCTTACAGCCAATAAAGTTCACGACGGTACTGAAGGAGGGAGTGTTCAATATAACCGTTCTATAGATGCAATAACATTCATCCCTAAAGTAGTAGCACTGACTGAGGCAGCATTTAATAATGAAGATTGCTGGTTGTTTTGGATTGATGCTGATACCATGTCAAAGAAGAACATTCAAGTAGATGATCTTGATAAGCTTATGCCAATCAACGGTGACAAGTGTGATGTAGTCTGCCTCATAGATAAAGAAGAAGACCCTGATTATTTCCTACAGGGATTTAATCTGGCTCGCCGAACGCCAGTAGATATGTTGGGCGATCTCCGTGGCTTCTATATCTCTGGAGAATTTTTAAACTATCGTGAATGGTATGATGGTTTTATTATAAGTAGGTTGATGACTGTCTATACAGCTCATGGTATGAGAGTACATGAAGTAAGTACAGAAGATTCAATAGTCCAAGATTTATTTATACATCTTAAAGGTAGTACTAATATTGCCCTGCGTGACAGCAGCGGAAACCGTATGTTTAAACTGTCTGATGAAGAAACATCCCCGGATATATTGCCAAACAGATACAGGCAGCTTGCTGATATTGTACGTTTATACAAGCCCAAGACTATCTTAGAAACAGGAACATGGAATGCTGGCCGTGCCATTGAAATGGCTCTTGCGTCCTTTGAGAAACACGATAAAATTCATTACATCGGGTATGATCTATTTGAAGATGCGACTATAGAGACTGATGAAGAAGAGTTTAATGTAAAACCACATAATACTTTAGCAGCGGTGGACAAAAGACTATCAGAGTTTTCTAAATTAATGAAGGATTCTGATAAGAAGTTTACATTTGAGTTACATAAAGGTAATGTACGTGATACTTTAAATAGACTTTATGTTGATGAAGTTGATCTTGCCATGATAGGCAGCGGTAACAGCATCAAGACTGTTGAACATGAATATAGTATATTAAAAAATGTTCCTGTTGTAGTGATGGATCATTTCTTTACAGAGGATGATAATGAAAATATTCCGCCAGAAGAATACCACGGCATTAAAACCATCTTTGATAAGATACCCACCAAGAAGGTTGACGCTCAAGAAACTACTCAGGACGGCTGGACTGTGTTCGATGAGTCTACTAATGCTAGGAAATATATTCTGCCTTCTGGCGATAATGTTGTTGGTGGCGGCCATACTCATCTGTGTTTAATTCTATCTGATGAATCATTAGAAGATTGTCCTGATGAATTAAAACGAGTACCCGTGGTTGTACATCCAAGAGATTGTGTTCCCAAAGATTATATTAAGAATAATATTAAATCAAATATGCAGGTAATGGATGACAATAAGTTTATAATTAAACATCCTCCCCATAAAAGCATGGCTATCTTAGTTTCAGCTGGTCCCTATATTAATTTTAAAAATTTAAAACAGCTTATTAAAAAGAATAGGAATGCCAAGGTAGTGTGTGTTAAACATTCTTATCCACTTCTCTTGGAGAATGGTATTGACCCGTGGGCGTGTGTAATCCTTGATCCACGTCCTATCACCGGTATCTCTACACATGGTATAGTACGTAAAGAATTGTTTAAGAAGCTGGACTCTAGTACTAAATTCATGCTTGCATCCATGACCGATCCTAGTGTTACCGAGTATCTACTAGAGAATGGCTGTGATGTCTGGGGGTGGCATGCCTTTACTGATTCTCTGAGAGATGATTCAGAACAAGGCAAAGAAATTAAAAACCAGCAAGTCAAGATCACTGAAGAACTGGGCCTACCTAAAGGGGCTACTCTTATTACAGGTGGTACATGTGCAGCCATGAGAAGTATTGGCATGCTACACACAATGGGCTTCAGAGATATACATCTATTTGGTTTTGATTGCTGCATGGAAGAACCTACCAAGGAACAGATGACTGAGACCACGGGAGATTTAGAAGGCGGCGAAACACCCAGACCTAAATATTTCCAAGTAACAGTAGACGATAATACATACTGGACCACAGGTGAGCTTCTAGCTATGGCACAGGACTGTGAGAAGATATTTGCTGATGAAGGTCTTCAAGGTGTCTTGACATTCCATGGCGAAGATACTATGGTATCTGATCTATGGCGTCTCAAGGAAGAGAAAGAAAACCGTCCACAATTTGAGGATCATTATGATTGACAGTAATAAACTTCTGAACAGATCAGAACCATCTAAAAAATATTTAGATTTAATTTCTGAATATAAAGATATGCATAAATCAGCAGAGGGTATGTTCAATGGACGTAGCCTTGTAAAGTACGTTGATATTATTAAAGGCTACTTAGAAAAGAACGAATGCAAAACACTTATTGATTATGGCTGCGGTAAGGGCTTTCTCTATACAGATGATTATGAATTAGTAACTGAGAAGAAAAAGTTTTATAAGAATATTAATAAGCCATTACCTGAGTACTGGAATCTTACTGAACATGCTTTATATGATCCCGGCTATGAAGAGCATAGCAAGCTCCCGGTGGGATTGTACGATGCAGCCATATGCATAGATGTATTAGAACATGTCCCGACATCCGATCTTAACTGGGTACTACAAGAGATATGTGGCTATGCACAGAAGATGATATTTCTAAACATAGCTTGTATGCCAGCTTTAAAACATCTAAAAGATGGTAGCAATGCTCACATCTCATTACATAGTCCTTATGATTGGCTTCAGCTTATTGCTAAAACTGTAGATGAGATTACTAAAACTAAAAATGATTTGATTGCTTATATTTTCTTTGATGTATTTGATGAAAATAAAAAGCTAGTAACAGAAGGATATAAAATTCATAAGCGGATTAACATTGTGCCTTTAACTCAGAAAGATGAAGAAAGAGGTACTGCTTTAATAGGAGAAGAATAATGGATGATATTCAACAATCAATTGATGATCTTACATCTAGTGTACAAAACGCTTCGGATAACCTATGGGAAATACATCGTGCAGTTGCTAAAGAATCTTTCCTTAATAATGGTGATGTACTAGGAATACAGGCAGGTGTTAAGCCATTAGTTGAAGTAATAGAAAAATTAATTATAGCAATTGAGGAGTCAAAATAATGTTAGGAATTGCAGATTCAATTATTGGAGTAGCAGGTAAGGTTCTCGACAAGTTTGTAGAGGACAAAGACCTGAAGACCAAGCTAGACTTTGAGCTACGTAAAGCATACTCAGATGCTAACATTGCTCAGATAGAAGTAAATAAAGAACAGGCAAAGCATCCTAGCCTGTTTGTTGCAGGGGCAAGACCCAGCATCATGTGGATATGTGCCTTTGGTCTGGCTTGGCAGTTCGTGTTCCTGCCTATTGCGACATGGTATATGGCCTTCACAGGCCAGCCAGTACTATTACCTGACATTGCGTCTGAGGGATTAATGTCTCTGACATTGGCACTCTTAGGTCTTGGTGGTATGCGTACCTTTGAGAAGAAGAACGGTACACATAGAAATAATATGAAGAATAGCTAATGCATTTACTTTCTATAGACGAGTTTGACGAGAAGAGAATAGACAGGCTCTTTACTCATGCCAACAACCTACAAATAGGTATACTGCCTCAACCCCCACAGTTTAAAAAGATTCTGGCAAATCTTTTCTACGAGCCATCTACCCGAACAAGTTCAAGTTTTTTTTCAGCCATGACAAGGCTGGGGCATGCTGTGCTGCCTATTAATGAGGTTATTTACTCCAGTGTAACCAAGGGAGAAACACTGGAAGATACAATAAAGACTTTATCCAGCTATGTGGACATCATTGTCTTGAGACATCCCTTTGTGGGGGCGTCTAAAGCAGCCGCCAGAGTTTCTTCTGTACCCATTATTAATGCTGGTGATGGTATAGGAGAGCATCCTACCCAGACATTGCTTGATCTGTATACAATCTGGAGAAAGTTTAAACATATAAATAATCTTACCATTACCCTGATGGGCGATCTAAAGAATGGAAGGACTGTTCATAGTTTGGTCAATGTTCTTCGCAATCTTTATGATGTTAATATTAATCTTGTTAGTCCTGATAATCTACAGCTTCCCTATTATCTTGCTAATGCAGCATGGAGGAACTTCGACGGTAGTTCTGCTGCTTACGACCATCTTCCTAAATCAACTTCTCTTACAGAGAGTATATGCAAGACAACAGATGTACTTTATATGACCAGAGTTCAGAAAGAACGGGGATCGGTTGGGAAGTATACACTTACCAAGGATCATGTCGATCTCTTTAAAAAGAATATGATTGTGCTGCATCCCTTTCCCAGACAGAATGAAATACCTACATGGTTTGATACAGATCGAAGAGCCTATTACTTTAAGCAAATTCAAAACGGTTTGTATGTACGTATGGCTATCCTTAGTGAAATTATAAATGCTAAATGATAAGCAAGAGAAGTTTGCTCAGTCGTATATCCTACATAGGAATGCAACTGAAGCAGCAAAGACAGCGGGATATGCGGTAGGTTCAGCAGCTAATCAGGGCTATAGGCTTATCCATGATGAAGCGATTGCTGAGAGGGTAAGAGAACTAGAGAATGAACTTGTAACCAATGTAGATGTTATTGAAGAGATTGAAAATCAATATACATTTGCAAGAGCGAATGGTCATACCAATAGTGCACTCAAAGCCCTAGAATTACTGTCTAGGATTAGAGGTAATAACTCTGACATAGAAGGCGGTCTTGATGAAAAGTCTTTGGAGGATGGTATAGTACAGTGTCTTAATATCTTGGGTGCTGATAAAGTATTTACCATGTTGAACAAGTGTAACTTCATGGAGGAAGAGGAAGAGGACACCGATGATACTGATTAGCCCGCCCTTTGGTAATTATATTTCTTTAGAGGGATGTACCAGTGTAAGGGGTAGCTATACTTATTCAAGAAGAAGGGGACTGGTAAAACGAATTATAAAAACCCTTCGACCAACAAAGGGTGGGTGGAGGAACTCTATTGGACTACGTAACAAAGGTATCTCCAATATAAAGAGGTATGATGAAGACAGTATATACAGCATCGCTGCTCTTAAACCCACCCCTAAACTTTACTATCATCCTTGGTCTATACTACACTCTCAAATACCTAGAAGAATATCATTGGAATTAAACATTGGATGTCCCAATGTATCTGGTATATCAGAACTTAAAGACCATCACATTATAGATTTCGTAGAGAAATTTGATAATATAATAGTTAAAGTTCCACCTACATTTTCATTGGATGGTCTTGCAAGGCTATATGATCTAGGCATAACCAAGTTTCATTTAAGTAATACGCTGCCCATGGTAGATTATAATGGAAAGGGGTATGGTATCAGTGGTGAGAGGTTAAAAGAACACAACCTCCCCTTTGTGGAGAGCACTGCCTCTTTCTTTAAGCTAAAGAATACTCCGGTATCCATCATAGCTGGAGGAGGTATATATAAATCAGAAGATGTGGTAGATTATTACAATGCGGGAGCTACAGGCTATAGTCTAAGTACCATATTCTTTACACCTTGGAAGGTACCTAAAGTGCTGGATACCATTAAACATCTAAATCAACAGCAGGTGGGGTAGGATGGCCGTACAGAGCCATCTTATTTTACCCCGACCAACTACTCTCCGTGCCTTAAATAAGGCTCCTGTACGGGCCTCTACGGGCCTTTAAAAGGGTGTCTAAGAGTAATATGGGGTGACAACTTCCCCATCCTCATGCGATACACTGAAAACATCATCAGGAAATTCATTTACTAACATATCTTCTACCCCTAATTTAAGGGTGAAGACACTGGCAGCACACCCTGCACATGATCCTGTAAGCTTAACATGTACGTTCTTGGCTTCTTCATCATAGGATAATAGTTCTATACGACCACCGTGCATGGCAATAGCAGGTGCTACCCTGTCAGCCAAAGCAGATTCTATCTTGGCAAAGAGTGTCATTACTTATAGCTCCATATCCACGGTCTTGGATTCTCCTGACTATCTTCTAGGTCATCCAAGTGTATGAACCTTTTAGCCGCCGATCCTCTTTGTGCCACACCTATGCCTGTCATACCACATCCTAAAGCTAGACGTACCAATCTCAATGCTGGCTTGCCCATAACCAAAACATCAACAGCCCTGCCCTGTACATGTGCTGAATATCTGGCACCACCTATTGCCATGTTGTGTGCGGGATGCCTATACCCCGATGTAATAATCATAGGCTCATTAAACTTTATTCTTAGCTTCTCAAGTTTCGACATGAACCCTTTGTTCATATCATACTCTCCAGTACCTCTACAAGCTAGTTCTTCTCTTGTAAAGAATTGTGAATTGATAGACATTACTTTACTATTCTCTCCATTAAGTTATCCAGTTTACTTTCTACACGGTCAAAACGACTCATAATTTTATCAAGGTCTCGCTCGACTTCAACTTTGAGCGCATACTCCTTGGCCACTTCCTCTCTGGTTCTACTAATCAACTTTCTTACCTCTTCTATTTTCGCACCGATACCTCTTATCCACCATATAAACGAGCCACAGGCAAGACTTAGTAGAGCATTCCAGATCATGTGGCTTGATGCTTCCATTATTTATTTCCTTCTCTTATTAAAGCATTACTTGCTGATTCTAATCTTCTAGTTATAGAATTACTTTCACCACTATTTTTATAGCTCTCATATTCTTTATGTCTTAAAAGTTCTTTGGCCGCTTCTTTAAACTTACCAGCATTAATTAATTTACGGGTATTTTCTCCCTGAACTAAATCACCTCTAAAATTTAATTGAATTAATTCTGCTTGTAATTCAGGACTTAAAGAATCATAGTTATGGATTAACCTTTGCGTAGAGTTTATTTTATTGCCCAAGTCTTCTTGAAAAAGATCTTCCGCTTTTTCTGGAGTTAGCTCCATTCGACCTGTTAAAATTTTACGTGAATCTTCTTTAGAATAGCCTATTCCCATTAATTTATTAAGAGTTTTATCTGTTATTCGGTGACCTATTCCAATAGTAGGTATTGATTTACTATCATTATACACTCCTAATTTAATACCCTCATGTTCTTTTAGCTTATCAATGGCTAACCTATTAGTTCTTTGTTGCTTCTCTATATTCATGGGCTTTTCTTTAGGAATTGGCACAGCGGCTTCAGTAAAATCCTTTGGAGGCAACTCCCCGGTCGTTTGTGATCGTGCTCTTCTTAAATCTTCTAAAACTTTTTCCTCATCTACATTTAATTTAGATATAGGATTAAGCATTTCAAGCAAGCTATCCATAATAGAACCGCCTTCTTTCATACCCAATAAACTTTCCAAGTACTCTTCAAAAGCATCAGTACCAACAAAAGGAACTTCTGCTCTTCTATCAGTACTTAACGCACCTGTAAATGGTGTATTCCTTGCTAACCAGTTAGCCAATGTACGTGGTCTATCATCTCTAAGGGCATTCAAACCTTTTACTAACCTTTCCGCTTTAGTAGCTACAGGACCAAGAGCGGTTGCAATAAAAGACTGTCCATACTTCTCACTCTCAACAGCACTGATTAATACATTACCATAACCCAGTAAGTTACTTTGCTGTAGTAGTTTAAACATTAATTCCCAATCTTCTAGGTCATCCAACGGACTATCATCTGCATCTTCGTATTTAATAGCATTCTTCATTATTTGAGTACCATACATGGCTGATAATAACAAACCAAATGTTAATCCATATCTGAAAGTCCCTTCAAAATTAGGCATCCTTGCTTCTATACCACCTTGTCTATTTCTATGTACTGGACTTAAAGGTTTGATTACATCTTTATAAAGTTTAGGTGCAATAGTATTACCAAAGACCATCATAAATCCTTTAAGCTGTGCTACTAAAGCAAGATTTGGGTTACTCATCCATAGTGGTCTATTCACTACATTAGGAGACATTATAATTTCATCTATTGTTTTAGTCAAAGCTCTCTTAATTATAAGAGGAGGTTCACCTTCAACTCCAAATTTTTGAGTAACTACTTGATCTGTTATAGGTTGACCTAGTAATTTAAACTGAGCTATAGCTTGTTCCTCAGTTATATTACTTTCAGCCCATGCAATAGCTTCTTGTTCTACTAAAGGTAAGTCCATTTCACCAGCGACTTCTTGTTCCATAAGATCAAACTGGCTAGCATACTTAGCTAATTGTTTTTTAGTTGGTGGTTTACCCTTTTTCCCTTTAGGATATTTAACTCCTCTTGTTACAATTTTTTTCTTACTAAATAGATTTTTTAAACCTTGTTCATTTAATCTTTTTCTTGCTTTGATTCCTTCTGGAGTTGGTTTATTTGTTTTAAACTCGTCTGAAACAAGAAGTATATCTTCCTGAATCTGCCGACTAACAGCTACAGAAGCCATCTGCCTACTAAATTGAGTTACCTGTGCAAGAAAAGTTGCTTTAAAAAAGGCATCAGTAATTCTTCTATTAACACTGATATCTCCTATGTCTCTAATAACATCAGTTAAAGCTAGATCAGCAGTTTGTTGAATTGAATTAAAAGAATTTTCTAACTCACCAATAGGATGTTTAGGTCTGATACTTCTAATAGCTTTATCTAAAGATACTTGTCCTGCTTTTAAAGCACCCCATATAGCATGTTTAGGATTAACCCTACTCAAGACCAAGATAGGTTCCGATAAAGAAATTATACCAGCATAAGGAAGTGTAGTTATGTAACCTGCTGTTACAAGAAACTCATTAACCCCTCTTGAAAAAGGATTCCCCATTATTGGACCTTCATTACGTTTATAATTTCCTTGAAGTGCTTGATAAATGTTTTGAGTTCTTTTAATCTCCTCTTCTGTAAGACCTAATTGACCTGCTTTATCGTTAAAATTATTATATAACTTTTGTATCTCCCTTCTTCGTGCAGCATTAATAATATACTTATTAATAATTCCTTGAGCATTATTATTAACTAAACCAGCTTTATCTAGTTCTTGAACAACTTCTATAGGAATTGTACGAGCCTCTTCAAAACCTTTCTTTACAATTGGTACGCCTGTTCCTTGTTTAGCCTGTTCAAATAGATTAAGTTCTGCATCTGGGGAATATGTTCCTTTATTCTCAACAATATTTGCTACAATTTCTTCAGCATACTTAGCTAAAGCTGCCCTAGTCTTAGGATCATTGGCTTTATTATTTTTTAATATATTTACAAATTCTCTTTTAGCCTTTCCTTTTCCAAAACCTGCCATTGGAATTTTATAGCTTTGTGTTAAATAATCTATAACATAATCTACTTCAACTCCACTGTCTTTTAATTTTTGTCTTTCATTATCAAGTAGTTTTCTTAGTGGAACTGTCACTTCTTCTATTATTTTAAGTTGCTTTTCTCCTTTTGGACCTTTATACTTATCCGTATCTAAATCCAAACCGTGTAAAGTTCTACCTACACCTTCATTTATATTTTTTTCAATTGCCCTTGTAAAAGGAAGTTTAACTGTCTTACCTTGTTTTTCTATTACTTTTGTTTGAAATATATTAGCACTTTCTTTAAGACCAGTTCCAGCTTCTACACTAACATTATTAAAGTAGTTAGATAATTGATTATAAAGTTTATCAGTTAATGGATTTTTAGATGCAGCCTCCTTTAAAAAAGTAACTGATCTTCTTACAATACGATCAGCAGGGGTATTTCTATTAGCTGATTCAGCAGCATCACTTGTTTCTAATTCTTCAGCCCTGTTAATAACTCGACTATCTTCAAATTCTGCTTCCGTAACTTGTCTTAATTCTTCTTCATTTTTTTGAAGCTCTTCTGCCTTTAGTCTGGCTTCTCTCCTTGATTGGGGAGCCAATACACCCATCACAGCACCGGGTGCGCCACCACCTACTAAACCTAAAGCAGCTTCATCAACTATCTTCTTACTAAACTCTGCTAATTCAGGAAGTTTACCAGCAGCAGCGGTGGCTGCTAACTCTGTACTGGCTGCTTGTGCGCCTTCAGTTAAAGCTCCTATACCGCCAACCTTGCCAGCCTGTTTTAAACCACTACGCAAAGATTCTATAGAAGCAGCCTTTAAGCCCCTCTCTACAATTTCTTCAGCAGCTTCTTCAGAAGTTTGTTTTGCAATCTGTCTTTTTACTTCTGTTTTTCCCACAGATTTAGCTAGGCTGTCCAAGAAAGCACCAGCAAAGAATCTATCAAGTATACCGCCCACTCCTCCGCTTATAACACCAGCAGTCTTAGCAGCAGTTTCATCGGCACCTAATTCTTTAGCTCGTTTGTACCCTTCACCAGACATCATTATATAACCTGATCCAAAGGTAAGTATCACATTAGTAAGAATAGCTGCTGGCACACCAACAACGGGTATAGCAGCTATAAAAGGTGTCAAAGCTCTAGCGGCAGCAAGACCACCAACTGCGGGTGCAAGTGCAGGGAAAGCTTCAGCAGCCAATGCTTTTATACCTGTAACTCCTTTATCAACAGCATCGGCAAATTGACCATCAGCCATATCATCAGATATTTTACCAGCAGTTTCTACAACTGATCCAGTAATTTCAGGCTGGGGCCTATCTGCTCTATCTTTTAAATTTTGTGCAGCATCTGATCTAAAACTTGCAGCAGTTTCATCAGCACCTAATTGATCAGCAAGCAAGCCAAAGCCTTCATTGAACATAGCATACATACTATCAATACCAGCCCCTAGTCTATTAGACCATGAGTTAGCTATATCTTTATACTCTTCAGAACTAGGGTCTAAAGGTTTTATAAATGAAAAAGTATCAGGTACAGGCGTAGAAGATGACGTACTCGGTTGCTCTATACCAAATAGGTTATCTACTTCAGCTTGAAGTTCTTTATCTAATGCTTGTATCTCAGCTTCAGTAGGAAAGAAATCTGAATTAAATAAATTAGTAGCCATAATTTATAACGCATTTAATAAGACATTAATAGCCCTTGATCGGGTTGTACCCGGCCTCTCCAGCGATTGTAAAAGCTGACTCTTTAGTGCTTCAGGTTTCAAATCATTAAGTTTGTCAAGTTTAGACTTGCTTAAAGACATACCTTTTACAGTGCCTTTAAGCATTTTTTTAAGATCCTTATCTTTCATCTTCATTATATTAACATAGGCTTTGCTAGCCATCGATGCTATTTGTTTATTTATTTCTTTTAGAGCACTTCCCCTAGCTGTTGCTCTTGCCACTAATAATTTACTTATCATGTCACGCTTATTAAGGTAACGCTTCTCTTCTATACCAGCAACTGCTGTTTCTGTTGTAAGTTCTTTACCAGCCAAAGCTATGCGGAATTTGTTTTTCTCTTCCGCACTTGCATCTAAACCATCAACAGCTTCTTTAAAACCTTGCGCCATATTAGTAAAAGCATTACCACCCGGCTTACTTATTGCCGCTGCAACTGTAAACCAAAACTTCTGCGCCCGATACGGATCAGCTTCTACAAAATCTTGTACTTCAGCTTTATATTTATTATAAGCATTTCTAAGAGTAGCAACACTTTCCGGCCCACCTCTGTTTGCACCTGCTAGTAGTGCTTCATTTTTTGCTCTATCTGCTTGCCTCCTAGCACCCATCTCCGCCAACTCTTCACGACTGCTAGCTCCTGTATCGGCATCAGGTCCAAGGGCAGCATGTTCAACAGGGGCTGAAGTAAGTTCTGGATTACTCAGTGGTACAGCTTGATTTTTTAAATTTTTTATCCTATCCATTTGTAATCTTTTTGAAGGTGATGCTATACGATACTCTTTTTCAAATCTTTTTGCATCTTGTTCTTCTAATAATTTTTCGTTTTTTGCAGTTATTTCTGCTGCTGTGGGTCTACCAGTAGCAATTTCTCTTTTTCTAAGAGCATCTAAAGTCGGCGCAAATGATCTTGGGGTTACCACTCCTACCTGTCCGGGTTCTTTCCTATACACCACAGGCGGTACAACCTGACCACCCATGTTCCTACGCATATAGTTCATATAAGGACGTGCTTGAGATGTAGAGGCAAGACCACCGCCAATAGAACCCCCGCCTTTAAATGGGAGTTTAAAACCACCACCAAAAAGACCAGCGGCTGTTCCAGCCAATGACATTAAGGTTTTACCCATACCCGGACCACCCCCGGCTTGAGTACCTGTTGTTTGAACATTAGGTTGTTTCCATATTGGATTCCCTAGAAGAGATTGATACCATTTATTAAGTTCATTTCTTGCAAACTCTTCTTTATCCCAATATTTTGTTTGAGCCTCATCCAGTGTTGACTGAACCATCGCTTGTTTTTCACCACCTATGGCATCTAAGAGGGCTTGCTCTTTAATATCTCCAGTAAAGATACCCTTACCTAAATTTTGTAGCGCAATAGCAGTTTGTTTCTCTCTTTCCTTTTGAGCTTTAAATAAGTTTTGAGCATCTTCATAAGCTTTTTGCTGACCCACTGCTTCTATATCTGCCATCAATCTATTCTGCCCTGATTGCAACTCAGCAGCTTGAACACCAGCCCTAGACCCTAGACCACTCATAGCTCCCGCCTTAACAGCCTCTGCTTCAAACTGAGGAAGTTTAGTACCTTCAAACTGACGCTGTGCCGCTGCTTTCTGAGCATCAAGCGAGGCCCTAAGATATGGAGACATATACTTTTGAGCTTGTTCAGGAGTAAACTCAGAAGTAAGACCTCTGGTTAAACCAAGAGCTTCTTGCTGTAAAGGAGCTTGACTTCCCACCAGCGATGCCAAACCTTGCTGAGAAGCAATTTGTTCAGGTGTAAATCCAGCAGTGGTCATACCTGTATATGGTCTGTAGCCCGCCCCTAAATTGTGCTCATAAAGCTTTTTATAAGCAGCCTGTGCTCCAAGCATGTCCTCCTTCATCCACTCAGGATATTGACCCATGCTGATCCCTGTAGTGGAGGTTGGCTTATCTCCCCAATTTATTGCCATGATTATACCCTTTCCAACATTGGTCTTAGTGCGGCCAATCCGTTAATTTCATTTGGTTGCTGCGTTGTCCCGTATGCTTTTTCTCGCACACCCTGTATTACCTGATCCATAACATCTGCTCCTGCATCTGCGCTGCCATTACCAAGTGCTGACATGGTATGGGCATCTACTACATATTCATCAGGACTAACAGCAAGTGTGCCTACCTGATTTCCTTCTTGTCTCTGTACTATTGGCATGTAAACATTATCTTCCATACCGTGGCCCTGTCCCGGCACTTGTCCAGAAAATAAATCACGCATCATAAGATTCATTAAACCACCACCAGTTTCTGCAGTAATGGGAATTCCAAGACCCGGTAGATTACCTATTAGAGCTTCCATTGGTAAGCCTTTTGATGTCTCAATTCCTGCTTTTTCTGCCATTACATTTAAAGCATCCAGTTCTATTGAGTTACCATCTGCTTTAGGTTTAGTTAAATATGTATTAAGTGTTTCTTTAGGAGGTGGCACCGTAGCTGCCGCTTCTTGAGCAAAGCCTTGTCTAAGTTCTTCTTCACTCATACCACCCAAAGCAGCAAGACCAACACCCGGTAAAGGTCCACCAGCGCCCATAGGAGGCATAGGAAGCCCAGCAGCAGCACCCATAGAACGACCACTAGGAGGTACAGGAGGCATATAAGGTCCACTAGATTCATCCGGTAGAGACTCGGCTGGCACCATAGAACGACTCATAGCATCCGGTGAAGGCTGCATTAACCTAGCATCATCTCTCAGTGTAGAGCTTTGCATAACATTTTGTATTTGTTCCATATTACGTAATGACATTACTTCACTCTTCCATAATTAGATTGCGCCCTTGTTTGGTCTGCCATAAAGTTAGGGTCTTCAGCAGATTTTAATTTTTCAAATGTTTCCATCTTCTGTGTTAATAAATATCTACTATGATCAATAACATTACCTTGATTAAGATTACTAATATAGGTACTGTTATTAATTAAATCATGATATTCGGCGGGTGACATTTTTTTCATTAGTTTAGGTTCTGCCATTCTGTCGTTCCTCCAAGACTAACATATCCTTTGTACTTACCAGTAGCTGCTGAATATGCTATGTCTCCCTTACGTGGTCGTCCTATACTTGTTACTGTAACCACTGTATAAATATTAGTAGCTGGTGCAGCATCTACATCTATATCTCTAGTTTCTAATTCATTTGTTAAAAGACCAGCCCATGTTTCTAAAGTTGTGTGTAACTCTCTTAACTCTTCATCGCTTGTATCAATAAATATTGTTGGAAATATTGGGTATCTTGCCATTATCTTTCTCCATCCCCTTGGAAGCCAAGTCTGACCGATCCCCACTGCCAGCTTGACCCCTGTGAACTACAAGACACCCTAATTTTTGCTTGCCTTCCCCTTGCTCTAAAATTAATCTTATCTGTTTGTTGAGTTACATCAAACTCTTTAGTTATCTCTTCACTACTCTCTGGATATTTTTTAGTAATAATTTTTACTCTTAATTTACCTGTATTTAGATCGAAGTCAGGTATTAATCTATTCATAAATAATATTTGATTACCATCATCTACATCAAAATCAGCAGACTCTACAAAAGAAGTTATAGTTCTATTATTCTCTGTATAGTAATCTGCAGGTTCATTATTAAATAATTTATTATTACCAGTAGAATCACCACTGGCATTAATAGATACACCTGTAGTAATTGTATTACCGAATACTTCTTTATCTGCAAATGTTGTAAACACACCTGTGCCATATGTCCAATAGTTGTTCTCAGGAGAGAAGATTACATAACTATCACACTCTGTAACTCCTGATTCATCAGAAGCATAAAGCCAAATAATTTCCTTAAACTCTGAATTAACACCTGTATAAACTTTAGCTTTATATTTAGTAGCCAATCTATCAAATATAAATCTACGCACTGTACAATCAAGAACTCTTATTTGACCATCATACTTATAAAAATTATCATATCCCATCCAGTATGAAATACCATTATAGTCTACTGCTGCATGTGGCGCAATCATACCACAGTTAGTACCAGCAGGTGTAAATCTAAAAGTAAAGGGAGGACCAACAAACTGCATTGTCCACATAGCGGTATCAGTCCAAATATGAATAGCACTTCTGGAACGAAGACCTCCCATAATTTTAGTACCATCAGTTAAAACTACCTCACCAGATGTAGTAGTAAGCGAAGGAACCCAATTAGTACGATCATCTTGATCAGACCAACGTACCAACATAGGATCAAAAGGACCACTAACGGTAGTGGCAGCGGCATAAGAATTAGCACCCAATGCTATTAAATGTCTATCATTGGGTGACACAACAATAGAGTTTACACTAATAGGAGAAGTTGTTATAGAAGTAGCTCTTATAGGTACTGTAGAAGCATCACTATTAAAGTAGAAAATATTACCACCATTCCTATTGGCTATTACATCATCTCCCCAGTTATCAAGACTCCATTGTGATATATCAAAAACAATATCAGTTGCATCTGCACTTGCTGCTTGGTTCCATGCTCTTGTATCAGAAGCACACACAGTAGCTTGATAGATAGCGGCACCATATCCTACACCACCAACAGCTATTGAATTACCAGTAGGTAGTAAATAATTAAAAGTAGCTGATCCTACATCACTTGCTGTAGCATTTGCAGCATCAGTTACAGATATTGTAAATACATTGCTGTCTACTACAGTTACAACAGGATAGACATTAGTACTAAGACTTACTGCATTAAAAGTAGCAGTAGAAGTAAAATAAACATAATCACCTACTGATCTACCATGGCCAGCATCAGAACAACATACTCTAGTAGAACCAGAAGAAGTACCAAAGACATTTGCTAAAGTAACTGCTGTTACTATAGGAGTAATATCTGTTATCGTATCACCATTGTGTGCATATAATTTATCAGGCGTTCCAAAGACAGCCCTCTTTTTATTGTTACTGCTTTGATATGTAATTAAATCTCTAGCACTCCCATCAAATGCAGTACTTACCTTGGTCTCATATCCACGCATATTCTCAGGTTTACCCGAACGAAAGCGTACATGATTTCCATCAAACCACTTTCCCTCTTCTTCATATTGAGTAGACTCTCTATGAAGACCGGACTTTAATTTAATTTTAGATAGCGTGGTCATTAATTATTACCTATTTAAGATCGAGTATTACTATTGCATCGACTTTACTCGTGCCTCTTACAGAGAATACTAATAAATCAACTGCATTTGCTGCTGTAGATAAAGTGGGATCAGTTCCACCCGGAAACTTAAACACAGAATTGTACCCCATAGTACGACTTCCTGTCCCATCTTGATTAAAATATATATGTCCTGTTTGCCCCACTGTTAAGTTAGTAGGAGCTGCTAATGTTCTATTACCAGCTAGAGTTATAGAAAATTGATTATTGGTTGCCATATTCATTACAATACTTGTTGCATCTGTAATAGATGTAATTGTCTGATGTACAGGCCCTCCTGCTATTGATACTGCTCCTTCAAAACGTGTGGTACTTTTATTAACTTGTGCGCCTTCTACTGTTACAGTACTTTTAAAATTAGCAGCGCCCTCTACTGTTACAGTACTTTTAAAATTAGCAGCGCCTGCTATTGTTACTGTAGAGCCAAAAGACGCTGCACCCGACACACTAACAGTACTTTTAAATGTAGCAGCACCAACAACTGTTACAGTACTCCCTATTTGAGCAGTGCTGCCTACAAATAAGTTATCAGTAATACATACAGTATTGGGTAAAAGATTAGCAGTTCTTACTGAAGTCCCGTCACAAACTACATGTTGAAAAATTGTAGATGATCTTCCTATAGTAACACCAGTATTACCCGCTACTCGCATCATAACTGCATCACTGGTATTATTAGCAGATACTTTGTTTAATATAGAATATGATTTAGTATTGCTGGGAATAACAAGAAAGATTGAAGTGGCTACAGTTCCTATTGATCCTTTAATTTCTAAGAAAGCAGATCGTGCTTGATCATCAGCACCATCATTGGCTGTTAAGTTTACTGTTGCAGCACTACCAATAGATACAGTAGTATATCCTGTTATAGCTTCATCGGCAAGACTAATCACACCATCATTGAGAATCTGACCCCAACTATTAGGGTTTTCACCATCGCCCTGCTTAGTAAGCCTTAGATTAGTTGTATATGTACTTGCCATTTAGCATCTCCTGAAATAATATCCATATCATTTTAATTATCCTTGTGTACCTGAAATTGTACCATTATTTGTAGTGGTAACTGTATTAGAGTTCTTTGCAACTGCATATCCCCCAGAACCGCCATCACCTCCCCCTTCACCGCCAGCTCCACCAGCACTACCAGACGCACCATGCGCTCCACCAGTACCACCAGTACCTCCAGTAGCCTCAGCGCAGCCTTGCGTTTCAGATTGACCAGACTCACCACCTGCAGCAGAAGCTGTACCAGCACCTAGACCACCATCACCACCGCCAACTTGGACAGTATCATCATCACATTCATCTGAGTTTCCACCACCACCGCCGCCGCCCCCGCCACCTGCTAATACTGAACCTCCAGAATTAACAACCAAGGTAGCATCACAGGCAAATGACATTGCAGTACCGCCAGTGGCACCAGCGTTGCCACTTGAGTTGAAACTACCACCAGCACCGCCTGCACCACCATATCCTTTAACAGCACCATTAATATAAATTAATACAGTATGTATACTTCCAATAGTTCCTGTTTGCCACGCAGGAGTAGCTGTTCCTGTAGAAGCAGAAGATGTTACATTAATGCTAGCATTTAATGTGTAAGTAATCTTTGCTGGTATATCATTATCAAATCCTGCCGCATCCAATAATGTTCTTAAATTAATATTCTCAGCATTAGATGATGTAACAATATTAAAACCACCGGCCATGGCCATCATGACACTTCTTTGAAAGCCTGACATTATCTATTCTCTAACTTGTTGCTTGTTCTATGCAGTTTGATGTTTTTAGTTCTGCATTATATGTTCCAGCAATCATATTCTCTATCTGTGCTTTAAAAGTCTCACATTGATATTGTTCTGGAAAAGGGCCTACTATAGCCTTTTCTTCTACAGGTATATTTACAGGAGAAAGTATGATAAAAGCTATAACTGATATATAATAAAACATTTAATTAAGACCCATATGAGGAAACTGTTGTTCATTCATTTTACATTTCTTTCAAAGTTTTAACTTCAGACTTTAATTCGTCGATCTGCGCTGATAATTCCTTGAGCGCATTAACAAGTATAGGGATAAATTTACTATATTGAATCCCATACTGCTTACCATCAGAAGTAAGCGATGTAGTAAGGTTCGTTTTATCAGATATATTATATCCCGCCGCCGCTTCAAGTGTTTCAACCTCTTGTGCTTTGAAACCTATATCTAACCAATCTTCTTTATGTGTGCCATCGTGGGTAATAGTATCTAAATCTACTGCCCCTCTGTCTTCTGAAGAGACATACTTAATTCTTTTATCCCATTTATAGGTTACGGGGTTAAGAGCGTTTACAAAATCCAATCCTAAATCTAATGCGGTAAAGTCTGTTTTATCACGCTGGTCAGAAGCTATAGTCCAATCAACTTGTATATTAGAAGCGGTAATGTTTTCGTCTCCTATACAGAGGATATTATCCGTAGTAGTGATATCCCCACCCGGACTCCCTGCTCGACAACTTTGATAGCCTATAAAAATACAATTATCACCAGAAGTAAAATTCTCTCCGACGTTGCCGGCTCCGAGCATGGTGTTACTACTGCCCGTAGTTAGTTTTAGCCCCGCCTTAGCACCCACAAGAGTATTTTCGGTATAGCTGTTTGTCGCAGTACCCTTCGCTGCCTCGTCCCCAATTATAACATTATTTCCACCGGTCACATTATAATAACCAACATCGTTACCGATAAATACGTTGCTATTGGCGCTGGTGCTGTTGCGCCCAACGTTGCTGCCCATCATAATATTATTATAACCTGTACTTGCGTACCCGGCACTTTTGCCAATCATAATGTTATTATATAGCGTCAGGACTCTCCCGGCCTCGGTACCTATTGCTATATTCCAATATCCAGTTGTAAGAGTCGTTAATGCGTCATATCCAATGGCAACATTGTCATCTCCCGTAGTAATTGAGTCTAGGGCGGTGCCTCCTAGAGCGATATTTTTATTGGCTGCGTCTGTTGTTCCTGATGGATCATTACCAAGCCAGATAGAATTATTTTCAACTAAACCAGTTAATCCTGTTATGCCGCCACCAGAAGCATCTGCCCATGCTATATCTGTTCCATCTGAAGTTAATACTTGGTTGGCGGTACCTTGTCCTAAGACTGTGGTTGCACCACTGGCGTTTCCATAGAGGATGCTTCCTCTGTCCAGACCATCCAGTAAATTAAGTTCTGCTGCGGTTGAACTGACCGCTGTGCTTCCTATAACCAGCCCACTGGCAGGTACAACCACTCTGGCAGCACCAGCCAAAATCAAATCATCGACAGACTCATCCCAAAGCATATAGGCTCCAGAAGTGGCCCCGAATAATTTTACATCATAACCAGTGTCATTCACGCCAACTGTGACTGTTCCATCAATCTGAGTAGCGCCGTCGATATCTACCGCATCAAGATTTGTCGTACCAACAAGTGTGGTAGTCCCGGTTACAATTAAAGAATCGGCTGATTCATCCCACAGAAGAGACTTACCAGAAGTCGCTCCAAAGAACTTTACGTCATAGCCGGTGTCGTCTACACCTACGGTGACTGTAGATGAAAAGTTAGCAGCCCCACCTACACTAAGAGTAGATGCTAGGCTTACTGCACCAGCAATTGTCACTGTAGATGCAAAGTGTGAGGCCCCACCTACACTAAGAGTAGATGCTAGGCTAACCGCACCAGCAATTGTCACTGTAGATGCAAAGTTAGCCGCTCCACCTACTATTAAAGCACCAGAGACTGATACATCATCTTCAAATTCTGCTTTACCTGTAGCTAAGAATGTTCCACCAACAGAAGTGTTACCTGCTATATTTACAACACCACTAACTGATACCGCACCTTCAAATATAGCAGTACCGGCTACCGTTACAGTACTACCCACATATAAAGTACCACCAATTGTAACATTATTAACTGATATATCACCAGAAATATCGGCTGTAATGCCTGTTAAGTTAGAACCATCACCATAATAAGCAGATGCACATACTTTAGCATTTACAGCTTGTACGTTTGCACCCGCAATTGTCACTGTAGATGCAAAGGTAGCTGCTCCTCCTACTGAAACAGTACTTTTTAAATGAGTAGCTCCTACTACTGTTACAGTAGATGCAAAGGTAGCTGCTCCTCCTACTGAAGTAGTGCTTTGTAAATGAGTAGCTCCTACTACTGTTACAGTAGATGCAAAGGTAGCCGCACCTCCTACTGAAGCAGTATTTTGTAAATGAGTAGCTCCTACTACTGTAACTGTAGATGCAAAGTGTGAGGCCCCACCTACACTTAGAGTAGATGCAAGACTTACAGCGCCTGCTATAGTCGTAGTACCGCCTATATTTACATTACCACTTACTGACACATTATTATCAAATGTAGCAGCACCCGTAGTCATAAAAGTACCACCTATTGAGGTGTTACCTGCCACATCAAATGTTCCACCTACTGTTACATTACTCTTTAATGCGGCAGCACCTACTACTGTAACAGTGGAGGCAAAATTAGCAGCCCCTCCCACACTTAGAGTAGATGCTAGGCTTACTGCACCTGCTATAGTCGTAGTACCGCCTATATTTACATTACCACTCACTGATACATTACTATCAAATGTAGCAGCGCCTGTAGTCATAAAAGTACCACCTATTGAGGTGTTACCTGCCACATCAAATGTTCCCCCTACTGTTACATTGCTTTTTAATGCAGCAGCTCCTACTACCGTTACAGTAGATGCAAAAGTAGCTGCTCCTCCTACTGAAGCAGTGCTTTGTAAATGAGTAGCTCCTACTACTGTTACAGTAGATGCAAAGGTAGCTGCTCCTCCCACTGAAGCAGTATTTTGTAAATGAGTAGCTCCTACCACTGTTACAGTAGATGCAAAGTGTGAGGCCCCACCTACACTAAGAGTAGATGCTAGGCTTACTGCACCTGCTATAGTCGTAGTACCGCCTATATTTACATTACCACTCACTGATACATTATTATCAAATGTAGCAGCGCCTGTAGTCATAAAAGTACCACCAACAGAAGTATTACCTGCTATATCAAGTGTACCACCTACTGTTACATTGCTCTTTAATGCAGCAGCTCCCACCACTGTTACGGTAGATGCAAAGGTAGCCGCACCTCCTACTGAAGCAGTGCTTTTTAAATGAGTAGCTCCTACTACTGTAACAGTAGATGCAAAGTTTGAGGCCCCTCCCACATATAAAGTACCGCCAATTGTAGCATTATTAACTGATATATCACCAGAAATATCGGCTGAAATACCTGTTAAGTTAGAACCATCACCATAATAAGCAGATGCACATACTTTAGCGTTTACAGCTTGTACGTTTGCACCTGCTATTGTCACTGTAGATGCAAAGTTTGCTGCACCTACTACACTAAGAGTAGATGCTAAACTCACTGCGCCTGTAAGATTACTTGTACCACCTATATTTACATTACCTGATACAGAAACATTGGCATTAAATGTAGCTTCGCCATTAACTGTTAGAGTATTATTAATTAAGGCATTACTAACACAAATACTTGTAGCAAGGCTTGCAGTAACACCGCTTAGATTAGAACCATCACCATAGAATGCAGATGCACATACCCTTGCATTAGTAGCTTGTACATTGGTTCCTGCTATAGTAACAGTACCTATAACATTAAAAGTACCTGCTACTGATACATTACCAGCAGCTTTTATATTACTTACAGATATATCACCTGATATTTGAGACCCACTAATATTAGTTATATTTGAACCATCACCATGATAAGCAGATGCACAGACTCTTGCATTGGTAGCTTGTACATTGGTTCCTACAATTGTTACTGTACCTCCTACAACAAGACCGCCACTGATTGATACATTATTATCAAAGGTGGCAGCGCCTGTTGCCATGAAAGTACCACCAACAGAAGTATTACCTGCTACATCAAATGTTCCGCCTACTGTTACATTACTCTTTAATGCGGCAGCGCCTACTACTGTAACAGTAGCTGCAAAAGTACCTGCACCAGCAGATTTCAAAGTGCCGCCTATAGATGTATTATTCTTTAATAGAGCAGCCCCCACTACCGTTACAGTAGATGCAAAGTTTGCTGCACCTCCAACACTAAGGGTTGAGGCTAGGCTTACTGCACCAGCCACTGTTACTGTACCACCTATATTCAAATTACCTGATACAGAGGCATTGGCATTAAATGTAGCTTCACCATTAACTGTTAGAGTATTATTAATCAGAGCATTACTAACACAAATACTTGTAGCAAGGCTTGCAGTAATACCGCTTAGATTAGAACCATCACCATAGAATGCAGATGCACAAACCTTTTGATCTACATGTAAGTCAGAGACAATAGAAGTAGCGCCATCTATAACCACTGTGCCTGTAAACTTAGCAGCATCAGTGGCAAGCTGGAAAGAACTGTTAGTCCCATCTCCAGTTTCAATAGTCGTAAGACCAGCGCTAACGCCAGTATTAGTACTTACACCAACTCTTAGGAGTTGTTTATAAGTGTTAGCAATTGTTTTTCCGGTTAGTTCTGTCATATTAGGTTCCAATACTTGTCTGTGTCTTCCCAATTAGTTGTGGCCTGTCCCCATGTTAGATTCCTACCACCAGTATCTGGTCGTGGATCACGTATCGCAGGGTTATCCCGCACATCAGGTATTTTATTTTGTGGATTATTCTTTAAATCAAACTGCCCCTCAAAGTCTGTAGGACATACCAGCATCCCATAACTATTAAAACGCATTATTCTATGTGGATATACAAAACCACATGTATCACACATGGCTAATGCATTTTTATTACTTGCCACGTTTCATTGCCTTTCCAAAACCACGTTCAGCAATTTTAATACCTTTAGGACGATCTACTTTGCCGCCCTTTTTTTTATATCCAAATAGACTTTTTATAATAGGCACTTTTTTTAGAGGTATTCTATAATCTATACGCCCTTCCGCACCCTTCTTACCTCGTCTTCCAACTGATCCTGTTAGCTTACCACCCAAAAAAGTTTTAATGGGAAATTTAATACCTGAACCAGATAATTGAAAATTAGGTAACTTTTTATTTTTTTTCTTACTTGCCATTATACATACCTTAGTTTAGGCACAACCTTCATAGTTGCTCTTTCCCTATCTTCTTGGAAAGCCCTAGCCAATAATTCCTCATAGTTACCTTTTAACATTTGTATTCTAGCAGCTTCTACACCGGGACGTTTCATTGACATGTAGTATGCCAAGCCACAAGTTAGCGGTGGCAGGAAACGTGTCGGCATGTCTGCATTCTGTCCAGCAGATTTATCTACATCCTGTAATGCACTAATACGTTCAATCTTCATTATGTCAGTAGAGTTCTCTGGTATGGGCCATACTGAAAGAACAGGGTTATCCCTTCCCCTGCGTATAGAATACTGAGAAGGTCTGCCTGTCTGTGTCTTGTTAGGAATTATTAAATATTCTTCAGGTGAGATACGATCTAGTTGTATGTCTGTGCTGTCTCTATTAAGCACAACTTCAAGAGCATCTACAGTGGAGCTACTAAGATCATAGGTTGTTGTACTTGCGGTAACAGTAACAGCAGTAGTTTCTGTAGTCCACAGAAGAACACCCCTGTTCTGCCAGTCCTTTAGCATAAGGTTTATTGAACGTCGAGCAGAAGCAGGTTCGTGACCAAGAGTTTCTTCACCCCCAATCATCTCCATTGCTTCTTGTATTACTTGATCTATATCAAGATTAAAATTATATGTACCTGATACTGCCATTATTCTTCATCACATTCACAGTTTTTACAAGAACATTCACATTCTTCTTCATCACAATGACAATCGCAATTACAATTACCGCATGTATTCTCTATAGTCATTAATGTCCTACTTTCTTCATTGCTTTTTTATGAGCCGATGTAAAACTGTTCCCCTTTTTCATTGCAGCCTTCATGCTAGAAATATGTTTCTTGGTATGATATTTAGCATGTTTTTTCATGGCAGACTTTTGATTGGCTGTTATTTTCTTAGTCATAGCGTCCACGAATCAACATTCCAGCTATTATAAGTTGTTCCATATTAACATCTCCATCTTTTACGGGCTTGTCTTAGTCTACTATTAGGATTACTTGCAGCCTTGGGAAACTTTGCCATTTGCCCTGCTGATCTAGCACAATAAGACTTACGTCTTGCCGCACGTTTACCAGTAGGTTTCTTTTCAGTCACAGCAGTCTGTAATTTCGAACCGGGGTTCTGCTTACGATACTTTGCAACACCTTTTTTAGTAAGACCAGCACCAGCCTTGGTAGGACGCTTCATGCCCTTGCCAATGGTCATACCTTTCATGTTACTTTTTTTGCGCTTTACTGCCATATGTATATTTATGTGTTTCTTTTAAATATTTTATAAGTGATTCCAAATAGTCATCCCAACATGTATAATCTTTTTTAAGAGGTTTAATAAGACTTTCATCTATTAAACTATAATCATCTTCGCCTCTATCTATAGACTCTTGATATCGTTTTAAGAACTCTGCATCAACCATTAATACAATTTATCTGAATATTTAGCTTTACCAAAACCCCGTTTAGCCGCACCTACTCCACGAACAGAGCCACCCATATTTCTTTTTACTTTACCACCATGTTTATATCCCCTAAGTTCTTTTAAATCTGCTTTAAGATCATCAATATCAAATGCGCCGGGATCGTCTGGATCAGTTGGATATTCCATCTCTTCAATTCTTTCTAGTATTGTTTCTAAATCTAATCCAGTACTAGACCCTTCACCCGTTGGATTACTTGTTATAGTTTTACCGGGACTAGAAGAACCAACTCTTTCCTCATCTCCTATAGTTACTGGTGCAGGACTCGGTTTAGGTTTAGCTGGAAGAGGTTTAGCTGCAACTTTTTTAGGTTTCTTTGCCTTTTGCCTTGCAATATTAATTGCTGCAATTCCTCCTGTAGCGCCTATTTTTAATCTATCTGCAGTACTCAAAGGTTTTCTACCAGCTACATTAGCAGCCGTTACAGCTTTTTGTTGTTTAGTAGCAGTACGAGAAGCTGTACGAGATTTTGATGCTAAGTTTTTAGCTTTTGTAGTTTGTCTTTTAACATTCGATGCTGTTTTTTCTGCTACTGCTTGTGATGGTGGTGTATATACTTGTTTCCCTTTTTTGGCTGTCCATTTTGCTTTTGTTGCTTTCTTCTGTGCTGCAGCAGCAGTTTTCTTTGCTGCATCAGCAGCTTTTTGTGCGGCTTTTTTCTTTACCGTTGCGCCAGTTAATTTTTTGATACCTTCTCCTGCTGCTTTTGCAGCCCTAACACCTCTAACTATTAGACCTCCTACAGGAATAGCACTGGCTGCTGCCCAAGCTGCTTCAACCTTGGTTTTACTTCTATTAGTTTTCATCTGATTTATGGCAATTTTTTTACCAAGCTTTTTTGCTGCGCTTTCCGACTTACCCTCTTTTCGAGCTTTAATAGCAGCTTTTTCACCTTTAGCTATTGCTGCTTTTTCTGCTGGAGTACCTTTAACAGTTTTATCTAGAGTCTGTCTAGCCCTGACTGCTGAAGAGGGCTTGCCACGCTTTTTCATATACTCTGCAAATCTTTTAGGATATTTGTTCTTTAATCTTTGTAATCTAGGTGTAAGTTTTTCAGCCATAATTAGTCCTCTTCTTTAAAAGTTTTGTCTTGTTGATAGTCTGCATCAACTATTAAAATCCTCTGAGTGCTGCACCATATCCACGAAGAGCACTACGTTTCTTTACTTTAGATTTCTTTTTCTTTATTTTCTTTTTAATACTACCACCACTTTTCATTCCATCATATCCATCCATATACTTAGGAAGTAGTTCTCCAGCATCTGCATAAGCTTCTTCAGTACCTACCCAGTTTCCAGCTCCACTCTTAAACATTTTATTATCAAGACCGGGAATCTTTTTCTTTTTAAATACACCCGCTATAGCTTTTCCTAAATCAGCTATACTATCACCTTGATTTCTTCTTCTAAACGTAAGAGGAGAAGCTGTACGAGCCTCTTTACCTTTAGGTATTGCTAGCTTTGCTTGATTTCTTCCCCTACTTAATATTTCCTTTTTTTTATAATTAAAAGGACGCCTTTTAGATTTAGGTTTAGATTCAAGCATAACTAACCCTCCACTTTAAAACTCTTACCCTGTTCATAGTCTTCGTTGACTACAACATCTTGAGGCTTACCTGTTACAGATGGTCCTTTACGTGCAGCACCAAACCCTTGTCCAGTAGGCTTTCCTACTATTTTATTTAGTGGGATGCTACGATCTATTAATGTATGTGGTCCTGACATTTTACTTTCCCTTCCTATACTTCTTATAAGCAAAAATACCACCCAGAATAATGGCGGCACCGATAAAACATGCTATTCCAATAATCTGGGTATTATCAAGATTAAAGTCTGGTTGTTTAATAGGCTGCTCTACAACAGCTACTGTTTTTGCTTCTATTTTCTTATCCATTACGCTCTCCTCTTTTTACCTTTAGTGGCCATCTTAGCCATTTTCTTTTTGCCGTATTTCTTACGTCCTATATATGCAGCAAGAGCTTTAGGTTTCCTTGCCCCACCTTTTTTTAATTTAGTAGCTAGAGCTTTAAATCTAGCTCCACTTCCTAGCTTTGGTTTACTGATCTGTTGTTTAATACTAGACCTATTAGTCATAACAACCACGAACTAGATCATCTCCAGACATATTTGTTTTAATTACTTTACCACCACCCATTCTTTTTACTGTTTCACCTTTACCGGGCAGTCTCATTCCTTTTTGATTTTTAGGAGTTGTTCTAATAGCTCCCCGTGCTTGTTCAGCCCCTTTTTCTTTTCCTCGCATTAAATTATCTATTTGTTTTTGTGTTTTACTACTAAAAGGTTTTTCTGCTACATATTTAGAACGCCTAGCAGAATAAAGACCTTCATCATAAAACTTTTTTTTTCTTGCTGCTTGAGCTTCTGCAACTTGTCTTCTAGTTTTATTAGTTCTTCCCATTAATGTTGTAGGGTCTTCATTTTCTACACGGGGTGTTTTTGGTTTTGCTGCACGGGTAGCTACCCGTTTTTTTGCCCCTTCCCTTTGTCTTACTGCTTTTTCAGCGGCAAATCTTAAATCTTCTTTATGGCTTGCCATTCCCTTTGGATTTTTTACAAGCTTTTGTACCCCTTCTGGCAAGTCATCAACTTTTGATATAGGACGACCTGCACCTGTAGGAACTCGTTTTCCTATTCCTTTCTTCACTAACAATTGTGCTAATTTTGGAGCAACTAATCTAGCTGCACCAAATCCTGCCATTAATATTGGAATCATTACGGGTATGGGCATTTTAGTATCTCCTAGAGTGTTCCCTGTTGTAGCGTATCGGGACCACCAGCAGGAGAGGCAGCAACTGCCATGTCATCCTGACGTGTCCTTCTAGCTTGGTTTCTGAGTGTGGTGACTGCTGCTTGATATTGTGATTGCCATGAAGTAAGTGTATTCCAATCCTTCATGTACATTGTAGCTTCCATCATTGCAGCATAGAATAAAGCATCATAACAGTAATTACTAAAATAATTCTGTGTCGTAACACTTGTACCTGTGGCAGAAGCTAATGCTAGTGGTTGTGAAACTGTTTGTATTTCTCCTGTCAATGTAGACGTAGGAGTTGGCACGATAAATATAGAAGTATTATTCTTACGTGCATAGTAACGTGGCACACCTGTAGAAGAACTTACGGGCCAGTAGTCGTTACAAAATTCAATTGTTCTTTGTAATAGATTAGTTTTAATGCTGGAAGCACTTGTAGTAAAGTGTACATTACGTACTATACGTACCCTATCCCCCAGAGATACAACCGCATTACCGCCTGTAAGCGTAATAGCTGAATACTCATCCAAGCCTGAGTCATCAATATCCTTGGTTAGACGTAGCTCTGATCTACTAATGAAATTAGGTATTTCAGCAGTAAACTCAGTGCCGTCATTCTCAGTGGTATTAATGAGGGCTGTTTTTAGATCAGAATACGTAGCCATAATTAGCCCACAAATGCTGTCAAGACACACCCATCAGTAGGACCAGATACACTGACAACACCATAGACAGGAACACCAAGTTCCCCCATGTAAATGTCAGTTGCTTCATTGGCAGCTACTTGAAATTTAATTGCAGTGCCTTCTGCCGTCTTATTGGTAATCTGCCTTTGACCCTTAATTGAATAAGAACCGGCAGTAGTAGCCAATGCATGTATAGCCAAGATACGGGTGGTTGACGGAGTAGGGCTGTCACCCGTACCATTGCTACCAACCGTCGTATCATCTTCTACATATGTAAGAACTGCGTCTGCTGTTGCAATCCCGACTTTAATATTTGTTGTCATGTTAACTCCCTTATAAGTATGAGAGAGGTAGTACTTGACTACCCCTCTCTACTGTTTTATTAACCAGCGGAACCGAAGAACCCACGCCAGTCAGAGACACCGAAGCTATAACGCTCACGGGCTTTGAAACGAAGGTTCCCAGTATCAAAATCAGGCTCCATCTTGGTCTGAAGCGGAGAACGAACAAACATCTTTGTTCCATTCGGCACATCAGTCTTCATAAACCACGCATCAGTATCAGTGAGGCGACGGTTAATGAAGTAGCCTTCAGGGACCATACCCATATTACGAATAGCATTGATAGCATTCGTATTGGGGTTAGCCGCTGCTGCACTCGTTCCGGTGTTACCGGGGCTGCTGAGAATCTTATCAGCAACTGCCCAATAGTCAACGGGGATATGCAAAGAAACTACAGAAGCACCAATCAGAATACCACGATCATCTTTGATCTTCTGGGCGGTAGTTAGTGCAGTTTCAAGAGTCGCTTCTGAAAGGTCAGACGCAGCCAAAAGGTTGGACTGATTACCATCAGAAATCGTTGGATGCGCTGCAGAGAAGAAGGCCGCACCATCGCCAATGGTATCAGAGAAACCATTATTGAAAATGTTAGCCGCTTTAACCTGCTTCGTATTTGCCATCGCTCGGGCGAGACCTTTCGCACGAAGTTTCGCAAACGTGTCATACAGATTATCTTCCATTGCTTCTTCGGTAACAGCAAAGGCAAGAGCTACAGTCTCAGCCGTATAACGGGCCGTGTAGCTTTCCTGTGCGTCATCATAAGAAACAGCAGCACCTTCACCCTTAGTGGGTGCAGTACCGAACCCAGTGAAAAGAACTTCCTCTTCAAAGGCACGGTCTGAGTTTTCTATTTCAAAGAGAGGCTCATGTTCATTATTTACCTCTCCATACTCCATTCCGAATACAGCATTTAGACCGGGAAGGAGTTCTTTGCTAATACTAGCTCTATTAATAGCCATAATAAATCCTCCCTATTAAGCCGTTGATGCCGTAGCAGTCACGAAACGATCACGATGATGGTTGAGCCATACTTCAACAATCGGATACGCATCGGAATCCTTCTCGTCTGGGTACTTGG
>VTLG01009296.1_pt1 | contig 48708 bp, 68 predicted proteins | sample 4694571 | NCBI WGS metagenome assembly VTLG01 (sample SAMN12604809, study PRJNA352737) | marine metagenome | biome: ENVO:00000447; feature: ENVO:00000209|ENVO:00000569|ENVO:01000036; material: ENVO:00002151; isolation source: viral sequences binned using virsorter ... | reverse complement strand
CCAAAATTAGACAGTAAAGGAATGTCATTGTTTAAAGAATTTTCTGAAAGAATGGAATATGAAGCGTATAAAGATGCTTCTATAGGTTTCCACAGGGATGAGGCTGAAATGTCGCAAATAAGCCCTAAGTTCTTAGCGTTACACAAAAAGTATGGTGTTAAAGACGATACTACATCCTTTAAAAAGCCAAATAAAAAAGCTATTGATTTACTTAAATCCGATCCTAAGAAATATAAGGACGATTTTATAAAACAGTTTGGTCAACAAGCGTTTGATACAGCAATGAGTTTATAATGGCAGAAAATATTTTTGCTTCAGAAGATTTTCAGGAGAAGCCTAATGTGTTTGCATCTGATGTTTTTACTTCTATGGAAGAGCTAGAAGAAGACACTACTTCTGTTTCCCTCCCCACAATAAACAAAGATGAAAAGCTCAAGGTCAACGACATTGTAGCTAACGATGCTTATGTTGACAAAATTAGAGATTACATGGTAGACCGAAAAGGTAAGCAATTTCTTTCTATGGAAAAAGATGAACTTGTCGATAAGTTTATTGGTCACATGAGATACTTCAACACAAATGAAATGTTTACTATAGATGAAGTGCGTTATGTAGCAACAGCCGATAACGACAAAAAAGCCATGGCAGGAGAAGCGTATAAAATCTACGACAGGCTAGGAAATGTTTTTGTAAATGATGGTCTAGGGGGAGCAGTAACTGGTGTGGCAGATTACGTAGGGGCTGTATTAACTTCTCCTTCTACCTACTTAGGAGTTGGCGTTGGTAAGGCTTTAGCACTAGGAGGAGGTAAACTAAGTGTTCAAGCCGTTAAAGCTGCGGCTAAAAAGGCAGGACGAGAAGCCCTTGAACGAGAATCAAAAAAACTTGGTTCAAGAAAGGGAAAGTTATCCTCTTTTAGAGGTGTAGCTAAGAAAGCTGAAGACGATTTTATAAGGAAAGCCATACGAGATAGGTCTTTAAGAAACGTAAAGATTACAGGAGCTGCAGATGCCGCTGTAGCAGGTGGGCAAGACTATATGTTTCAGACAGACATTATGATGGAAACAGGTGCACAGGAGGAGTACAATCCTTTTCAGACAGGCATATCTGTTCTTGGTGCAGGAGTAGGTACAGGGTTGTCTATATGGGCTGTGCCTAACTTGACAGGAGCAGCAGAACGAGGGCTATCTTCAGACGTTTCGCAAAAGATTATTAAAGCTAATAATGTTAAAAGGTCAGAGATAAAGAGTGTTGAAGCCTTAGAAAAGCTAAATAAAAAATACATTCGTAGGTTAAAAGATAAAGCTAAACGTCTAGCTATAAAAGATACTTCTAAATTTAAGTCTACAGAAAAGTACAAGGAAGCTATTGACGAAAAGTATAAAAAGCTTAAAGCCGACAATGCAGAGAAGCTAAAAGAAGTAGATAAAGAATTAAAACCTATTCTTAGACAAATCAGAAACTTAGAAGAACCTTGGTCTACACAAAAAGGGAGAGCTAAAAAAGTTAAAACCTTAACCCCTAAAAAGAAAGCAGAACTTCAATCCCTTAGGGTTCAAGCAGCAAAATTAAAAACACAGCACCGAAGACTTGTTAGGGGAGGTATAGAATTAACAGACGATCAGGCTCGTCATAGAAGAATGAAACCAGGCGTTGACTATAGAGGTTTTCCTACTTTAGTGGCTCTTGGAGAAGAGGCTAGTAGGAAAGAGCCAGATTATATACTAGGTGCAGACGTATTAAACTTTATCTTTGGTAAAGCAGATGACAGCCCTTTTGGTGATGACATAGTGTCTATGGCTGAAGAGGCAGGAGCTAAGTTTAAGCCTAATATGAACAATGCACAAAAGTATGCAAGAGCCTTTCAATACCTAACCCCTGAGACATTAAAAGAAATGTCTGCTCTAACAAAGGATAAATTTGGCATTTATCTAGGGGATGCGTTAGACGTTAATAATTTTGCAACACAGTTAGGTCACAGGGTTGCTTTTACTGCATCTAACGTAGGAAAAAACTTAGGTGTATTTAGACGAGGACAAAATGAGTTAGACATAGCGTTGGTGGGGGCAACAGAAAAGTTTTTAGAAGGCTCTTCTCTTACAGGGGCAGCTAGAAAACTTGACCCTGAAGAAGAATTTGCAAAGAAGGATTACAAGGGTAGGTTTGGGCGTAAGGCACTAGCTCAATCTGGTAAACTACAGTACGCACAGAACATATGGAAAAGGTTACTTGTGTCTGCCCCTCAAACAACTGCCGCTAACGTCTTTGGGTGGGGACAATATTATTTAGCAAATACTGTAGCCGAAGTCTTTCAAGGGGCAGCTTATGCTGCCTTTGGTGATTTTAAGAAGGCTAGAGCCTTGTTTCATCTACAAGGCACAAAGATGAAGAACCTGTTAGACCCTTACAGTACATTAGATAGTTATGAAGCTATGCTTAGAACAGATGATGAGCTAAGTAGGTTCTTGAAAGAAACTATATCAGGAGGTGTAGAAAGAGCTTCTAAACGCTATGGTTTTGCTGAAAGGTCTAAGGTTGCTCGAACAGGAGAGTGGGTTACAAACAAGGCTCAAACAATTTCGGCTGTAAACTTACAAGACAGTTTGACTAAAAGTCAGATGTTTATGACAAGTTTAGACAAATATCTAAGACTACTAAAAGGCAAAACTTTTAAAGATACGTTAGAAAGTGGCTCACTAATAGATATAGACCAAGAAGTCATGGACAGAGCTATGAGTGACACACTTAAATCAGTGTTTGCAGAGGATTACACACAGAGTAAAGCCTTATTCGGATTTGCAGGACCTCTAGGTAAGGTTGTTGAGACAGCCTCTAACGCTCCAGGAATAGGTTTTGTGCTTCCTTTTGGTAGATTTATGAACAACGTAGCTGCTACAGCTTATCAATGGAATCCTATTACAGGAGGAATGGAAGGTGTTGTGGCACTTATGAGACAACTAAGGGGTAAAGGTAGAAGTATAGACACTGCTGAAGCTTTTTCAAAGGCATTAGTAGGTTATGCAGCTATTAAGTACGCTATGAGTTTTCAAGATCAACATCAGGAGAAAGGATATGCTTGGAATGAACTAGACACTGGTACAGGAGAAGTCACTGACATAACCAATGTTTTTCCTCTTTCACTACTTATGATTACAGGAAGGGTAGAAATGAAAAGACGTAAAGGCGAAACTGTTGAAAGAGATTTAGTGGCAGAATTTAGTAAGCAATTAGCAATAGGTCAGGCTGCAACAGACTTGGAGTTTGGAAATGACATTACAGCTTTAATATCTTTATGGGCAAATCAAGACGAAGACTTTAGAGGTCCTTTACCTAAAATATTAGAAGGTTTAGGGCATGTAGGGGGAAACGTAATTTCAGGTGCTACTAGACCTCTTGATACGTTTAACAAAGTAGCAGGATATGCTTTTGGGGAGCTTTCTCCGTATGATGTTACTCCTACCATAGACAGGCGACAGGCTAAAGGGTTTGGGGAGAAGTTAGCAGTAAATTCTACAAAGTATGTGGATAACATTATTGAAGGGATAATGAGCATAGTCAACGAGGAGACTACGTTACTTGGAGAAGAAAAAAGAGGGGCTTATCGTGAGGGATCTTTAAAAGACCCTAGCCCCTACAGGACTCTGACAGGGCAAAAGATAAAACAACCTCGTACATTTGCCAACATTGTGTTTAATATGGTTGATAAGCCTGAGTGGAAAACAGGTATGTACTCAAGAATCCCTGAGTATGATAACTTTGCCAATAAAGTTTTAGCTCCTCTAATAGAAAGAGAATCAGAACTATTATTAAAGGATGAATCTTTTATTAAAGGAGATGGAGATACTAAAAAGAACAAAGTCAATGATATGTTGAGAAAGGTAAAAGCAAGAGTTAATAAATACTTAACTGCAACCCCTGACTCAAATGAAGGATTAAACTATAGAAAGAAAAAGATAACAGGGGTAGATAAATCTATTCTTAAACGAGCAAGAGAGATTACAAAGATTAAAGGCGTAGATATAAGAGACTTAACAAACGAAGAGGTAAGTAGGCTAGAAGACGCAATTAAATATATACGTTTTACAAGGAAATAATAAAAAAGGGGAGACTAAGCTCCCCCTTTAAGTTTATAATTTATAGTTAAGATGAAAAGGCATAAAAGGGTCTAAGCCTGTCCAAGAATGATTTTTCTTAGAGTAACTATACTCAATGCCAAGAGCCTTTAGCTCTTCTTTCACAGCTTCCTCTGCAGATTTACGTGCTTCCATAGCAGATTTAAGACCTGCCATTTTTCTTTCACGATAAACCCTTCTCATTTCAAGCAGTTGTTTTTCCAACTCTTTGATTTGATCTGCCATATCTTCTACACTTACTTCACTTTCCATCTTTCCCTCCGATTTTTTGAAAGCTTTCTCTGCTTCTTTCCTCGCTTTGTTCATCCAACCTCTCCAAGTTTCGATAATATGCGACATTGAAGCCACGTTCCCATTCTTTATACGCTGTGGTATGTGGGTGAAAGGGATTACCCTTCAACATCTTTGAGGGATACATTATTTTACCCTTCTCAAAGACCCTGAACCCTCTGTCAAAAGGCTTGACATATTTTTGTTTAGATGTCTGTGCTTTTTGCAATAAACTTACTCCTTGTGCTACACCCTATGTATGAAACTGTATACTCAGGATGCGTTTCATTTATATGTTCTTGTAAACTTAACTCTATTGGTTCTTTATACTCCTTATAAAAGCTATTACACTCTTGCATGTCTACAAAATTCATACCTTTAAACTCAAAAAAGGTGGTTAGATTCCCAATAGAAAGGGCGGCATATATAATAAATACTTCCATAATTTTAACTCCCTATATCTACAAGTTCACACGAGTCGCCTGAACACGCAAATGTTTGTGATGAATTTGTAGTATCTTCTTCTTCATAATTTCTAAATTTTTCCCAATCAATATGTCCGAATTTACTGCTAAAATCATTGTATACGTCTTCTGTACACTCTTGATAGGGGGCTTGTTGATAAGTATGTTCAGAGTAGGGTAGAAACGATACCCCTGACATCTCATCAAAGTGCTTAAACACAAAAGCACCTACGTCCATCCATTCGTCATCTCGTACAGACACAGTTACTGAAGGCTTGTGTTCACACCAATGCCTCTGATAGATAAGCCATGTCTCTAGTTGTTCAATAGCTGACATGTCTTTTCTTAATACGGAAGCTTTTGGTGACTTCATAGGAAAGCTAAATACTGTCTGTGTATCAGGCTTCATAAAGTCAGGTTCAGCAGGAACACCACTGTCTTTTAAGAACTGAGTGAGAGGATCTTTATTATCGCCACGCACAGTCCTAATATAGTAAGCACTGTGACGAGGGTGTATACCACTGCCTGAGTCAACAAGTTGTGATACTGTCCCACTTGGTTTGACACAAGTAATCGCTGTACTTTGTGGGATTCCGAAGATTTGTGCCCATTCTTTGTTTGTTTCAACAGCTATCTCCCTAAGTTTTTCAAGAGTGCTCTCAAGACCTTTCTTTTTACCACTTGTTAGTTCATTATCCATTATACCTGTAAGACTAACACCAAGAAGTCTTTCTTCCTCTGTGTTGTTTTTCCACACTTTTCTAAGATAAGGAAATTTAGTAAGCGTAGATTGTGCTGTACCAAGAATAGTTGCCAACATAACCTTTCTCTTTAAGTCGTCAAATCTGTCTTTCTCTCGTACAACAACCTCAGTAAGGTTACAGAACTGATAAGGTCTAAGAATAATTTCACTGCAAGGGTTAGTACCAAAGTCGTAGTCAGGGTTTCTTCTGTCGTACTTACTTGCCTGTACCTTTGCTGATACTCTGTTGAATATACCTCGTTCTCCTGACTTAGACTCAACCAAAGAAAGCCACTCTCTAAGAAATGTCTCTCCATCAGGCTTATCCGTATAGCACACAGAGTTATTAGCAAGAGCCATTTGAGGAGAACTCTCCCACCACTTACCTGACTTTGCGTGTCTCATACGCCCATCAGAAAGATTAGACAAACTAATCATAGCTGAACGTCTAACACCACCTGACACAACAACTTCTCCAACTTTACACATCAGATTATGACAATCGTAGCTTGACAGTTTACGTCCTGCGTTAAGCTTAAATAAGTTAATAGTAAAATTGTATAAGTTTCTTAAAGGCTCTGGACCACTAGCCCTTCCCCCAAATATCTGTAGTCGTGACCCTGCAGGTCTAATCTTGGAGTCGTCCCACTCAGGTATTTCTCCCATGTAAAGGTGTCCTATGAGCCTACGAAAGGCTTTTGCCCAACCTTCTTTACTGTCGTCAACCTCTATTATAGTGTTACAGTCCTCAATCTTTTCAGGGATGTCAGGAAGTTGGCTTACATAATGTCTCTCAACAGAAAAGCCTACTCCTGTGCCACACAATAATATATACATGGCTTCATCAAAAGACTTAGGGTCATCAACAGGCAAATAACTACAGTTGTATCCTGCTGTGTTGTCTCTCTCAAGAGCTAACCCTGCTGTCATTAGTGCTCTCATAGAAGGCATGACTTCTAAGTTAGTTATGGCATCTTTAAGGTGTTGGATAGGCAAGTGTCCTTTAACTTTAATCGACATGAAATCCATATACCTTTGTACTGTTTCTTCCCATGCTTCTCGTCTGTTTTCTTTCGGTAGCCATCTAGCGTACCTAGAAATTGCTATAAATTTTTGATAGTCGTTCATACTTTTGATACCTTTATGTTTTTAATTTCAATGTCGTCCATGTCGTAGAGAAGATCTTTAACAATGTCTTTAACTACTGTTTCCCCTTCTTTAACTTTATCTGCGTGATCGCATGTTACAGGCATCAGACTAGACTCTTCATCTATATCTACCTCTGCAAGTATCTTAAATCGCATATCAATTCTCCCTTATGCTTTTTATCATTGCGTTTAAATACCACTCAGCCTTCCTCAAGTCCTCAATACCATTCTTATATCGCCACCGATGAAGGTACTTTATAACATTGCCCTGACAATAGGAAGAGAACTCGTCACCTAATTGCTGACGAATATAATCAATACATTCCATACCACCATTGTTATAATGAGGTGGGTGATTAACTGTGTCTCTTACCACTTGTTCAGTAGCCCTAGTTTTATCTTTTTCTTTCTTTCTGTCAACCATTTTTTCGGTATCTCCCTCTCTGTCCATTTAAATCCATACTTGTCGCACCAATCACAATACTTAGTGGTAGAACCCTTATTAATGGTGTTATAAGCATTTTGAAACAGAAAGCGTATGTCTAACTCAGGATATTGCTCTTGTATCAACAAGTGCTTCACTCTGTCTTTTGGTCTAAACCATCCCTTCGCTTCAATAATAATACCATTGTTAAGAATAAAGTCAGGCTTATATAACCTGAACATCTGCACTGCGTATTTGATTGACATCTTCTCATATCTAATCTTTTGTTTGAGAGAACGCAACTCCTTTGCTACGTCCTCTTCAAACTTACTCCTAAACTTTAGCTTCGGCATCTGCAAGTTCCACATAGTTAATTAACGGTGGATTAGCAGACTTTGACACCTTAGATGGTAAAACTTGTAGATTATCCCAACATGCTTCTCTGTAGTTGCAGAAGCTACACTCAATGCCTAACTTCTTATTACCACTAGGTTTTCCATAATATGTTTCTTCTACAGGCTCGTAACATCTTTCAAAAGGTTCATCATTCTCTAAGTAAGCTATAGTGTCGTCTATCTTATCTAGTTCTTCCTGTACGTCTACACCATCAGCACTTACGTATTTAAAGTTCCCATTGGCTTTGTTGATAACCCACCATCCACCAACAGGAACACCTCTCGCCTTAGCGTAACCTACAAGTTGTGCTACATAACCAAAACTATCCTTGCTCCTTAGAGTTTCAAAGTCTATAAATTTATTGTCATATGCCCAAGCTGAGGCAGATTTAATATCGTCAACTTTTCCATTTAATACTAAGTCATATGTTCCTTCCACTTTCTTTGCTTTAGTTTTCAACTCAACGTGCTCACTATCTTCAAATTTAACTTTTGCTGCCCTTAGCAATCCTTTAAATACAGCTTCAACTATATCACCTAGCATCATGTTAATTAAGAAGAAAGGTGAGTCTGACAACTTAGACTCAGGGTTGTTCTTGTCGAACCATAGCTGACACTTCTTACGTCCAATGTTTGACATTCGGATTTTGAAGCCTCGCTTTCCCCCTGAGAACTGACGAGTCATAGCATCTTTTACATCTTTGGCTACACGATTGATAGTAGCTTTGTTCATACTAGCTTTACCAAGCATGACATTTTGTAAGAACGCATGAATCGCCACTTCTGCAGGATGGTTCATGGTCTACTCGTCTATTTCAACAACATTGGCGACAATCTCAGACTCATCATCGGATAGCTCCTCAGGTCTTCGATGCTCTTCCCATTTGCTCATTGTAATAGAGTTCATAGACTCAACCCACTCGACAAAGTTATTCAACACCTCTTGGTCATCAGTGGTAATCTCTACTACTTCCCCCAACTTAGGCTTAATAACTGCATAAGTTGCTCCACTAGGAATACTCTTTACTTCTGACGACAGGTGGAGAAGATGTTGAATAGGAAGCCGATTTTTCCTCTGAATCTGACTAAACATATCAGTCATAGCTTTGAAGCTATCACGATTTTTAATCCTCATAAGGAAAGGGAACTCTTTAACATCAACAGCTTTACCATTGGCATCCTTAGGCTTGTCGAGTGTACACAGACCAAAAACGATTTTAAACCTATCGGTTGCCCTCATTAGGTCTTGTGTCTCTTGTGGCAACGAACTAAAGTCCTTAACGTACCCTGAAGGTCTACCACAGTTGAACCCACCATAGTTGTCCTTCAAGTCGCCATTAAGTGACGTTGCCATCACAGTGCGTAACATCCGTCCTTCACCCCCATCAGGTCTCGTGAAGTTCTTATCATAGCGTTGGAACTGAAACCTCTGCATGAAAGGACGAATTGTTATTTTATCACTGTAATAAAGGGTATCATCAGGAAAAGTAACAGAGTAAGCTCCTGCCTTGACGATAGCAACTTCCATTTCTTCGCCACCGACAGTCTTTGTACCCATCACATTCTGATGAACCTGTTTAATCTCTGCTAAAGCTGAAGTGCTTTTTGCAGGTAGATTTGACATCCCCATTAACTCTGCAAGGTCTGCAGGGGATTTTCCTATAACTGCTAAACTATTATCCACTTTTGTTTACTCCTTTTGTTTAGAATTTGAATTATATCAGACGACATCTTTAACGTCAAGCCAATTATCGCCTATTTTTGATTCCAATAACATTGGTACATTTACATCTACATCATAGTAGTGTTCTATTATACGTTTTAGGTTTTTGTTTATTTCCTGGATTATGCCTAGAACACTCTCTTCCTCTGCAGGATGTACGTCCAATACCACAGAATCATGTACTGTATTTACTAGTAAACTCTGTAATGCGTCTGCTTCAAGACGCTTCTCTATCTCCAACAACACAATCGGAACTATATCTCCTGTAGCAAAACCTTGAACAGGGTAGTTCTTTATCATGGTAAAATGGGTTGGAGTACCACTTGCCCTTCTTTCCACATCAGGAAAAGCATACTGTCTGCCTGATGGTATCTTTATTCGTCCTAGATTAATAGCCTCATCACCTAGTTTCTTGTGCCACTTAGCTATACCTTTGTACTTATCTAAGAAATGAGTGTAATATTCAGCCTCAGCTTTCGTTCTACCGTACCCTGTAGCTCCGTAGAGAGGTGCAAAGGTGTGTGCCTTAGCTTCTTGTCTCGAAGTCTTTTGACCTGCCTCAGAGATGATTTCTGCCGTGTAGGAGTGAACATCAAATCCAGTGCTCACTTCTTCCATTGCAACTTTATCCTGCGACAAAAGTGCAGCAACTCTAAATTCTAATTGAGCAAAGTCAGCTTCAAGTATCTTTCCATTCTCCCACCTCGACACAAACACCTTTTTCACTGGAAATGTACCCCCTCTAGGCATATTTTGCATGTTAGGGTTGCGTCCACTGAACCTGCCAGTGGCTGTGACATGCTGAGTTAAGGTCACATGCAGTAATCCATCCTCTTTAGTGTAGTGTTCTATGCCATCAACAAAGGCTGAGAGATAACTGGACACAGCACTCTGCCTTTTTAGGTCTGTCAGGAAGGTTTCAGCCGTAGTCATGCCCTTAGTCTTGGCTATATTAATAAGATTTTCTAAATTTCCCTTGCTTGTAGAGAACCCATTGGCACTTACCCACTCCTTTGATGGGGGAAAGAAGCCAAGACCTGCCATGTGCCGTAACTTTGTCAGCTTGTAACCCCTTGTATCACACTCAGGACACCTAGAAGGCTTGGCAAAAGGGTTTCCATCCTTCTTTATCTTGCGTATTGTACCTTTTCCGTTGCATTTTTGACACACACTAGCTTTGGTTTTAACCATCATACAACTGTTGTCCTTGACAGCTTGTTTAAACTCGTCCTTTCCATCTACATAGTCAAAGGCAACTGCCCATTCTTTCTTGTTTCTAAGTATTCTTGAGTATATAACTTGGCTAACCTGCTCAGGAGAGTTGAGATTTATAGGTGTATCCCCCATAAACTCCTTGACTTGCTCCTGTAAACGCTTCTCAATACCCACTAACTCCTCTTCAAAGTCTGAACGCACCTTTTTTAAGGCATTTTTGTCTATTTTAAAGCCATTCATGTACATTTTGGTTAAAGCTTTACACACCTTGTTGGTAATATCACGCACATTAATCAAAGATTTAGCCTCAGGCTTGTCATATTCTTCCCTAAGTTTCCAATAAAGAGACTTAGTGACCACCAAATCCTGATGAAGGTACTCAGATAGCTCGTCAAGAGGTATTTCATCTGTCTGAAAGCCTCGTCTAAAGTAATCTTTGAGTGTATCAGACTTCTTCATGTCCAAATCGTATCGTATTGCACAGTTTTCTAGGCTAACAGATTGCTTTTGACCACGCTGAAGTATATATTCCCCCAACATTGTATCAAAAATCTCACCATCATACTTAAATCCACATGCCCAAAGCCACTGAAGGTCATACTGTAGGTTGTGACCAATGAGTAATGTCGTATTGTCAAGAACTCTTTGTAACCTCTCTTTACTATCATCATCTGTTATTCGCTTCTCTTTATGGTCAAACACAAATACCTCACTATCGTACTCCAACCAATCAAGCACACCAACAAGTGTCAAAGAATTGTCAGGCTCAAATGGGTCAAGGTGTAACTTGCCATCTCGTTTAGTTGTCGTGTTTTCCACATCAAGTATTATCTTCATTGCTTTTTCTCCAATCTGTCTTACTTCCCTTCTTCATGTTATCTTTTGCCCATAAGGGTTGTAAATTAGTATAGTGCATAGCCTTTTTTTGCTCCTCTTCTTTACACATATCAAAGCTACTCAAAGGTATTATGTGGTCTATGTGCCAACCATTTCTAGTCCAATTATCCCAACTCATACCCTCTTCAAACTTACACTCTAAATGTTTCTTTAACTGCTCCATAGAACATCCTACCAAAGATAAAGCTGAGTCTTTTTTATACCCTTTTTTAACTGTAAGATATAAATGAAGCCTAAGTGCTCTTTTCAATCTATACTCAGGATCATGCTTTCTTCTGTGATACATTTCTATGTTTCTTTGAACTACTCTCTTATTTATAGTTTCCTTGTTTTTTTCATAGTATTTTCTAGTGTATGCTCTGTACTTATCAGGGTTTTCGGCTCTATCTTTTCTTTCCTTTTCTAGCAGAACATCCCTATTTTTCTTACGATAATTTCTAGCCCTCTTCTTTTTATTCTCCTTTACTTGCTCCTTAGATAAAGGAACGAATGGAACACCTTTTCTTCTTACCCTGAGATACCACTCTTTAAAGTAGGCACTTTGTAATTTTTTTCTACGTTCTTTCTTCTCCTCCTCTGTCTCGTTAGAATACCTTCTCCACTTTACATGTGCATCTTTCATGCTGTGTACCTCCCTGTTTCAACATCTAGCTCGACATGAACTGTTCCATGCCATCCTGTTAGTTTGTTTTTGGCTAGTCTGATGTGACGTTGGGGATCGTTACTGTCCTGACCTTCAATGTCTGGATTCTTACTAAGTAATAACATCAAATCTGCCTCTGCTGCCTTTCCTGTTTTACTGCCCTCAAGCATAGATTGGTTAACATTTATCTTACCCTCTGCTTCTGCTGATAGCTGAGACATCCAAATAATTACGCAGTTGTACTTCTTTGCAATGTTTCTTGCGTGAATTGCTGCCTCTTTTAGGTAAATATCTGACCTATCTGACCCTGCTGTGGCAAATTTATCACCCATGTCAAGCACAATTATGTCTGGATTCACACTTTTTGCTAACTGTTCCACATAATCCATCCTCTTATCCGTTGCATCCTTAATAGAAAGCAGTTGCCTAACTGGTTCGTACCTCTCAAGTGCTAACTTTCTGTTCTCCAACACTTGTTCACTAGACATATTAGACTTACAGTACAGATACCTCAGTCCAACTCGCTTGTAAGCTTCCTCATTACAAAGAACAACGCATTTAGCACCTTGTTCTATGAATCCCCCTTGTGATGCTAATACACTAGCGTGAAACGAAGTCTTACCAGTGTTAGGTCTAGCACCCACTATAACAAAATGTCCACCACTCAAGCCTTCTACTCGCCTAGCCAGAGATGGTATGTTGAATTTCCACTGATATTTTACATTTAGATGGTCAACCAAAGTATCAAAACTAATATCATCTCCCTCAAAACGAAAGCTAGGTGTGAAATCATCTTGGTAGTTGTCAAGTATACTCCTTAAAGGCTCAAGGTTATTCTTAGTGCCATTCACATAGTCAAAACCAAGATTCGCCACCTCTTCCCCAACCATCTGCTGAAACAATTTAGACAAAACTTCCTTAGCTATATCGTTATTCATTGGTTCTTCTCGTGAAAGCTTAGTAAATAACACCTCAAAAGATGTTTTATTTGCTGAGGTAAGTGTACCATTGCTAGAAAAGAACAAGGCTTGAAGTTCAGTTAAGGTAAGGTTTCTTTCATGCTTACCCATAGCTTCGTCAAGAGTACTCTTTATCTTCCTAACATCCTTACTAAAAAGTTTGTCTGGACACTTACTACCTTTATGTTCATCATAAAAGTCTTTCTGCATAAGGCTTCTAATTAGTGCTAATTCTATCATTCTGTATCTTCTCCTCTATCATATATTCAACAATTCCTAGTAACTTATCGAAGTGCTTTTTATCAAAGTTCTCTATGTAAAACCACTCATTAGCTCGTTCTTTACACAAACCATCAGCTAAAGAATGTGCCATTCTCTCAGCTATACCTCTATTCTTAACCCTCTTACTCGTTATCAGCACATAGTCTCTATGAGGACTACTAGTTTGATAGCTGTTCCATCTGTCCCTAGAGTCAACAGCCTTTCCTATTTTGTACCAGTTATCCCATGCAGGATTAGATATAACGTACACCTCTCCCTCTACAGAATTTACATAATTAATCAAGGAAGAAAAAGCTGCATCATTAAAAGTTTTGTAATTTCCTGGTTTATACAAGGGATGTTTTTGTGGTATGTACTTACCATTCACAAACATTCTGTTAGGGTTGCTACCAGAGTTGTACTTAGCAGAGCAGTCTTTGCACTGGTTTCTTCCTACTTTTTTCCAAGATAATGACCAATTTTTATCCGTAAGCTCTACCTCACATGTTGAACAGTTTACCATCTACCATCTCCTTTAATTTGTTAAAATCTTTTTGTCGTTTGTACTTTAAATCGTCCTCAATATGAAGTCCATAAACCTCAGAGGGTTCACAATAACTCTTTAACTCTTTAGTATATTCAATAGTCTTACCTAGTGCATCAGGGTCAAGAGCCACAATAATCTTATCAAAAGTATCTAGGTATTCTTTATGCTCCTTCAACAAGTTTGTACCTAACAATGCCACTCCTGTTATTCCTGCTAGTGTTTCTCCCACTACAGTAGCTGATACAACATCTTCGACAACCACTGCTATGCCTTCACTAGGGTTAATGCAATAGGAGTAATACTTAGCCTTGCCACCATACTTATACCATTTGGGTTGAGTATCATGCAATGCTCTGCCTATTGCGTCAATTACCCTACCATTCTTATAGATAGGGAACACGGCTCGTTTACTCTTTACATCATAAAGAAGTTCTATCCTCAAGTCCCATCTTCTTCGGAATCGCTGAACGTAAGAGTTATTACCATCTGTTATAAACTCTGGCATCTCAAACTTCTTACTATCCTCTACCTCTTCTACTCCTTGTATCTTATTCTTAATGGTATCTACAAGCATTGAGGTAAGCTGTGCTCCCTTAACATCACAACTGTTTCTGTAACAGTTATAAAGTATTAATCCTTCCTTGTTGGTAGCTGAAAACTTTTTAACTCCGTTACACACAGGGCAATCTATCGTAATAGACTCCCCCTCTTTTACATTAAGTCCCTCTATGAACTCTCTTGATGGCTCATGTACCATTATTATACTCTCCTCTCTTTCCAAGTGCGTTTGCTGCCGAATTATATGTGTGTTTAATGTAGGGTTTCATAGAGTTAGGACTGTTGTGTCCTGATACTGACATAATCTGCGTTGTGTCAACTCCTGCTTCAACCATCTCAGTTATAGCCGTTCTTCTCATGTCCATAGCCGTTAACTCCTTAGGCAACCCTGCCTCTTCTTTAACTCTGTTTACCATTCTGCTAATATCTGTATCTGTGTATATTCTGTAAGACCCACTTCTAGGGTATGGGTGAGGTGCTACATACTCTTGAAAACCAAAGTCTTTATATTGTCGTTCTAACATTCTGTATAGGTGTATGTGGATAGGTAGGTGTACCTCTGCCCTCTTCTTGGACTGCTCAAGGTCTAGTCTATGCTCCTCAAAGTCTATGTTATCCCATTTGAGTGAACGCATATCGCCAATCCTCTGAGCAAAAGAGTATGCCATATATACAATTAAACCTATACTTCTCCACTCATACTTTGAAAAGGCAGTATCAGTAAAAAGTCTCACTTGGTCTACTGTCCACATAACCTTACGAGGTTTCCCTTGCATCTTCTTTACACTTCGCATTGGGTTACGCACTATAAGTTCTAACTCCTCTGCCATATTAAAGAGTACAGACAAGATTGTTGAAGTAAGGTTGGCAGTTCTTATACCATGTTTAACCCATTGTTGATAGGCAATCTTGCAATCCGATACACCTAGCTTATCCAACTTCAAATTGCCCAAAGTCCTCTTAGGAGTAACAAGAGTGTTTAATGCTCTGCCTATCCTATACTCATAACTCTTCTGTGTCTCATGCCTAAGAGCCAAGAATTGAGGACTGTGTAAGTAATACTCTGCTAAGTCCTTTAAAGTTTTAATTTCCATGATTGTTTTCTTCTCCATAGAAGGTATGATATCAAACAATGTTTCTCTCCTAATATTTTATCAATTATCCATGTTAAGTTAGGCTTCCCTCTCTCTTTCCACTCATGGTTACGAGCCGAAAAAGATTGGTGTATACTGCCCCCTAGCAAAAAGTTTAATATCTTACTAAAGGGCAGTATAAATCTTATTACTTGTGTTCTGCTAATCTTCATCAGATACACTCAACATATAAGCCACAAAACAACAGTACACTATAAGAAATGCAGTATATCCAAACATTACTTCATCTCCTTTGGCTTGGGTAAGGGTATCCTTACTGTTTTCTTTTGTCTCCATATTACCTGCCTTTTACCATTACCTTCAAAGGCTATGGCAAGGGCATCTTTACTTATAAATCCTGGATTATACTCCCACACATAACCACTCTTAGCATTTTCTCTCGCTTGGTTAATAAACTCTTTGTTATGCTCTACAAAAGCTAAAGCAAACATTCCTAAAAACATATCTGTCATTTCTTTCTCCTATAAAATATGTGACTATCAATCCTCGTTACTCTTTCTTTTTGTCTTGCCCAAGAGGGTTTCACATAATACGCATGATACCATAAGCTCCCTTGAGTTACGTCCATTACTATCCTACCACTTATAACAATACTCGCATAATCTAAAGCCTTTCTCCAAGCCTCAGTGTCTCTGTTTATCTCATCTCTCTTACCATCACAGTACCAAGAGAACTGACATTTGTGTAGCACCATCTTTCCATTCTTGTATCTTTGTCCTTGTTTAACTACTTCACATACTGTGTTAGGAAAAGATGGACTTGCTACTCTGTTCATCACCACTTGACCTACTGCAATCTGTCCTAACATAGATTGATTGTTGGCTTCATGGTAAATATTAAATGCCATGCACATCAATGCTGTTTCTAATATCATGTACTTCCCTTATCTTTTGTATTAACTCAAAGTCTTCTTCTTTTGCGTTATCAAACTCTGCGTCAAGAATTGTATCAGATTCAATCAAATTTGTAAACTCATCTTCGTCCATCTATCCTCTCCTTTAATGTAAAACTTCATAATCAAACTCAGGGTTATGTTCAACGTAGCCTGTTATCTGAGCATCTAGTAATAGCTCATGGTCTATATCCCACTCACATTCCTTACATATAATTTCCAGGTTTTCGGCTTCGTGTTCCACCTTTATTATTATGTACCCACTTTTCATTAATTTTGTCCTTCATTCATTCGTCTTCTCCTCAGTATATTCCATATAATGAATGTTGTTTAAACTAAAGTCTAACACACAAGATATAAAACCCTCTATCCCCTCAGAGTCACGATAAAACTCGTCTTTCCAATCTTTAGTATACCCAAGTTTATTTAGGTAATCTTCATTATAGGTATGTAATTTACCCTTTTCGTAATCTAATATTGCTAATTTAATCATTCGTTTCACTCCATTATAAAATCTGGTTCGTTTTCTTCGTCAGGCATCTTTACCATCTTCTCTGCCCTTGACCTATTGAAACAGATAGCTTCAAATTCAGATAGCTCTACCACTTCCCCTGTGTTCCACTTGTCAGCTTCAATTTGGGCAAGAGCCTTTGTAGGGAATACCTTAACAGGACTATCTACTGTCCACCCTTTGTCTCCCTCTTTGACGTACTCTAACCCATCAACTTCAAAGGGTTCAAATACTACTGCATAATATTTATTCATTTCTTTCTCCTATCCTGTTTGCAATAATTTACTACAATGACCACACTCATACCCATGATATCTGTGACCATCTTCGTAGAACTCATAATAAACAGGCTCATGCTCACAATTATGATTCTGGTACTCAATCCAATCGCCTTGTTGGTCTTTGGTTAAGTCGTTCCATTCTTCTTTAGTCATTATTTCTTCTCCTTAAATGCTATAATAAATTTATCATTCTCAACACTAGGATAAAACAGATAGTTAAAGTCTAAGATTAAATCCTGGTCTTCTCCAAAAAGTTTTATAGGTAGTCTAAACTCTATGTCTGTATCCATACTGTCTAGCTTTATAAGTTTCTCCATTAAGTGTTTAGCTTTCATTACTTCTTCTCCTTCGGTAAATTCTCTTTGAGACAATAATCACTATACCACCCACCTTTGTGAGGTTGTTCAAACTGTAGTAGGTTTGCTAGTCTAAACATGAGAGTTTCTATCTCACAAATGTGTTCATAGTAGATAGGAACTTTCTCTGATGTGTTACAGTTAAACTCTCTCAATACGTTAACATACTTGAGTAATTCTACTCTGTCTTTTGGTTCAATAGTTATTTTACTCATCATTATAATCCTTTCTGTTCATTTTCAAAAATGCAAGCTCTCTTTTCTTAGCTTCATTCTCTAGTTGTTTAGCTCTCTTATCACCTATCGTCTGTGACCTTAGTACACCATCATGCTTTAAAGCTCTGGCTACTGGGTTTCTAGGCTTAGATGGTTTAACTTTCTTATAATATGTTTCAGCGTTCATCTTACCAACTCCAAGTTATATTTTTCTTTATATCTTCTACTGTTGAATCTGGTGCTACACTATCTCCCTCGTCATCACACCCTAGCACTAAACCTTTATTGACTAGCTTAATGGGTTCATAGGCATTGTCAAAACTAAATTGCCATTTAAACTGTATGGGTGCATATAATCCCTCGTCATCTATATATATGCCATCATTACTTGTAGATGTTCTAACTACGTCAAACGTACTGCACCCAATTAGCTTGTAAATTGATTTGTAGTCACCATCATAGTCTACTTCTGTTACTGTTTTATCTTCTGGATTTATAAGTATTGCTCTCATTCATACTCTCCCTCGTCTATCGTTTCTCCATATTCAATTTCACTTAAAATTTCCTGGTCTGTCATTGATGCTATTTTGGATAGAGCAGATAACCTAATTGCTCCCACATTCTCTAATACATTAGGTTCTTCTGTATTGTGTTTGATTGTAAAACCTAAATAACAAACTGTGTCATATTTACTCATGCTATCTCTCCTTTACCAAAATATTTCTTTGCTACATCTGTAGTTATAATATATTCACCACCATTTTTCAAGTCTTGAATTAGGTATGGTTTGGTTCTTGCCTTACGTCTAAAACCAGACAGACTAAAATCCTTGCCATCTAGTTTGGCTATCTTGGTTAGGTCTAGGTTGTCCATCTCAGCAAATGTTTCTAAGTCTTTCTGCGTTTGAGATTTTGACCCTTTAATCTTTAGGTTTAGCTTAAAGGTTACTTCATCATCACTAAATGATGCGTTACCTACTGTTACGTCAAATTGTTCAAGTCTTTCGTTATCTTTAAGAATATTATCTAGTGTTTCTCTTACTCTCTTTAGTATTTGTCTATCTAGTTTTTCCACTTTCTTTCTCCTTTATTCTATATCAAAGTCTATGTGCCTACCTTGTGTGGCTACATGGTTTTTTACCCACTCAACTGCATCTTCATGGCTTTCAGCCATAACAGACATAGTGTGACTAATAGTTATATCAAACTCTTTTTCTTCTACTTCTTCTTCCACTTTCTTTCTCCATTAATTAAAATAAAAATATCTTACTAATTCATCTAATACATAACATACTGTTACAATAATTACAAATACAATCCAGGAATGTCTGTATGTCATCTATCCATACCTTGTAATATCCACGCAATCGTATCTACACTAAACCCATTACCTAACATTTTGTACCTCTGACTATTGCTAATCTTCTTTAGTTGCAGGTGTTCATGTAAGGTGGGGTCATAGTTCTTATCGTTTCTAAATACTCCATACTCTGTATAGTTTGGCTTGATAGTCTGTAGCTTTTCACACTCTATAGGTGAGAGTTTTCGCCATGTTAAGCCTTCTATAATAATATTGTCCTTCTGTACTGTACTGAGACAGTTTGTTTTGCTATCGTTTCTAATCTCTATGTAAGGCTTGAGAGGTATGCTTTTGTCATTGTCTTTTCTAACTCCATCAACCTTACGTCTATTGACTATCCTTCCACCTTTAGGGTCATTAGTCGCAACCTTCGGTTCTCTATGTCCACCTTGCATTGTCGTTAAGGTAGGTGCTTTGCCATCTGGTGAATAAACTCTTTTGATAATGTCAAACCCTTTTATCTCAGCAGTATGTCCTACCTCAAGACATTTATTGAATACTAATTGTCTTCTAGCTTTTTTGAAATACTGATTCGGATTACCACCTTTCCAATAATTAGCGTCAATACAATAGGCTTTATCTCTATCAACATAGCCATCATCTAAAACATCAGCTAACATTATGCCCAAATCTGGTAAATCTTGAATCGGAACTTGTACATATTTGTTACCTACTCTTTTGCCAAACCAATAATATCTGACTCTGTTTTGTGCTGATATCCACTTAGCGTTTAACTCTTGAAAGGTAAACCCAAGAGCATTAGACATCATATCTGACCATTGAGTCTTCATCTTGACATTTTCAACGAGTACATAATCTGGTTTAATAATCTTGAATTGTTCAAGCCAAACCCAAAATAAATTTGACCTTTTACCTTCCTCAGAAAATCCCTTCCCTAAACCTGCAAAGCTTAAATCTTGGCATGGTGAACCACAAATCATAAGGTTAATATGTGGTAGCTTTGTAGCATCAACACCGTGTATATCCCCCAAGAATTTAGTCTTTGGATATTGTCGAGTTGTTACGGCTTGAGGATATGGGTCAATCTCACTAGCATAGTAGGTGTTTTTTGCTCCATCAAATGTTATGCCTAATCTTTCTAGTGCTTGTTGACCACCAGAGCAACCATCAAATGCTGAATAACAATTCATCTTTTTATTCCTTCCCATCTATTGCGTCTTCAATAATTTGTTTAATTTCTAGTAGAACCTTTAAAGAAAATTCATCTCTAATAAGATACTTAACCTCATGTATTTTATTTTTCTGCATAATAACTTTATCTTCATTATTCATCACTTAAACCCTCCACTTAGCCAATAGCAATATGTAAAAGCTATTGCAGTTAATGTTATTACTGTAATTAATTCTAACATTGTGTCAAATCCCTCCCAAGAAAAAGGGGATTACTCCCCTCTCTCCTTCAGAAATGTTGAAACTGCAATGTACCTACCATCTTTTCCGATAGGTCTATGACCTTTACAAGCAATTCTTTGCTTTAAATCGCCATGCTTAGAGGTTGTACCTTTTTTGCCATAGCGTTCTCTCTCGTCACTTCTGACTAGAACTAAACCCTCAACGCAAATGTGTGCTAAACTTTCATATTTCTTAACCATGATTTTCTCCTTTTCTGTTTTATCTTGGTTTATACTTATTGTTTTAATCTATAACTATTTACTTGTCAAACTATTATTTATTTTCCAGGAATTGTTGTAATTTGCTTATAAACTTAGGCATTTTACTCTCCCCATTCTGAAATCTTATACCTTCTCCTTCTCCTCTCTCTATAAAATCATTTATATTCTTTGGTCTGTCATCTACTAATACTGTACCTCTTTTTGACCACTTCCATTTCTGATGACTAAAGAATCTATTTTCAGCTTGTACATTAGCTTTTTCAAAAACTCTATCTAGCCAAATATTTTTATGTTTAACTGAGTTGTCAAAATCACCTTGTAGAGGTGTACTAAGCACTGACCAACTCGCATTGTTTTTTTCTGCCATGCTATCAACTAATTGATAAAATTGTATTGTGTTCTCAAACTCTGGAATCTCAGAAAAGAAACTCGAACCTTTCAATCTTTCCAGAATCTCTTTCCTAGTTTTGATTTCTTTCCAATGCTGAACCTTGAACCATGATGATAGTAAACTGTAAAAGTCTGCAGTTACTCCATCCATGTCTAGATAGATATGCTTTTTCATTTCTCTCTTTCCTCTTCTGTTTCTTCCCATAAATCCCAAAACCTCTTTGAGTATTCTTCTTCACTTATGTTTGGTTTATCTTCTACTAGTTGTTTTGCTTTTTCGTAATCTATTTTCATTTTCATTTTTTATTCTTTCTTTCTTTTCATTATATAAAGCATACTATTATCCATCATTCAAGCTTTATGTTAAAAATCCTGGTTCCAGGAATTATCTCCTTTTCCAGAAATAGTCATAGTAGATACACAAAGCCATACCAAAAAAGCAAATTAATAAATATGATATTATAGCAATTTTAATATGTATGTTTTCTATTTGGTTAAAATATCCAATCATTATTTCAAATATAATCATTTCTTTGTTTCCCTTCTATTATGCTACGTTACGAACAAAGCCAGATAATATATACTTATCTAGTGTTGATTGTCTTTGTTCCTTCTTATGTTTGGCTTTGTGTTTAAATCTTAATCCATAGATATAATGGTTATCATTAAAAAGCTTTTCACTTTCTGGTAGAAAATCATGTTTATCACCATCAACTATAGGTAAAGCTTTTTTGATACCATTAATTTCTAAAGTATAGGTTTTTGGTAAATCTTTGTTTCTTGGTGTATTAAATATCATAGCTAATGGTAAGCCATTGTTTAAAGCTTGCGATATTTTGTTGTTGTCAAAATCGCATACACTATAAGCCAGAAAATAGTCTTCTTGTCTCTTTCTGTCATGGTGCTTTGTGTAGTCGTATTGTAAAAGCTTGTCTTCTTTCGATAGGTTTGTTTGTTCTATAAACATAGCTATTACACTAGATAACTTGAATCCAGGAAATTGCTTATAAGTAATATTTAGTTGTTCTAATTTGATATCACTAGCAATATTATTTCTAACAGAAAGTAATAAATCATTCTTGATACAATAAGAGACTTTTAACTCAATATATCTTAAATACATTGCAAAAAATAAAGAAGGATTATCAAATAGTAACTCTGTTCTTTTTTGCATTGCTCTATTTTTTCCTTCCAGATAGGCAGGATTACCAGAGTTAACAATAACGCAAGATTGTCTACAACTAGCATTACTATTAGAACACAAAGTAATTATAGCTTCTTCACCATTGTTTAAAGTTACTTTTATTTTGTGTTGTGTATCTGGCTTTAAACTTATGCCAATAGAATACAAACCTAATTCTTTTTTGTTCTTTCCTAGTTTTACTTGCGTGTCTGAGGTGGTCAAGAAACTAGAAAATCCATAGTCTCTGCAAGTATCTTGTAGTTGTCTTAAATTCATTTCAGAAACTAAGATATCATTATATTTAATTTTAGATAAATCTTTGTTGTTAACTGTATCTTTTAAAAAATCGTCTATTGATATAATTTGCATTGTTTTATTATCCTTCCCTTGCAATTAAAATACTATCTTGATTTGAAACCTGCGTTTCGTTAGCAAAAATAAATGTAGCTTTGTAATGACTAGCACCATCTAAAAAAGGCTTTAAGAATTTGCCGTTTAAATCAATTATTGGTCTATCTTTTGTACCTACAATTTTAGATTTGCCTTCTGGATTAAATTTTAAAATGATATGACTGTTAGTTAAAAATTTGGTGTATCTATCACCATATTTCAAACCAAACTTTTCTAGAGCTTGTCTTTCTATCCAAACTCTAGGATTGCCTTTATTGGTGCAAACTTTTCTAGTTATATTATACATCTATCCATACCTTTCTATTAGCTTTTAGATATCTTTCTCTATTTATATTTGAGAGATAAGAACAAGTGAAAGTTTTATCTTCTCTGTTGTAGTGGTTAATCTCTAGATATTCGTTACTGTCTTCTTTCAATAAGAAAAAAGGGAATTTACCTAGTTTCTTTTTTACTTTGTTTAATTCTATATACATGGTCAAAACCTTTAATTATTATTTCTATGATTTTAGCTTATAGATTTTTTTATATATTGCAAGATTAAAAATTGACACTTAGTAATTTTTTTAAAAAAGTGCGTGACAGCTTTTTGACACTTAAAATTTTTTATAGCATAGCATGTCAATCGCTAGGTCTATTTTTTACATTGCTTAAATTATGCCTAGGTAGGTCTATAACCATATCTTGCCAAGTGATTATATAACACTTGAAAAGACTATATATAATAAGTGTTTACATTTTTGTTTTGTTCTCTTTTGAAAATAAAAGCCTTTGAAAATAAGCTACTGTCATTTTTGTTCACGTTTTGTTCTCTTTTTGCGTGGTTTCGTGTAGGTGTGGCGAGAGCCAGGAGGGGGTCTATGGTTATCGTATACACAGAAATACACAGAAGGGGTATTTTGGCTGTAAACCACTTTAACTGTCAGGAAATTGACAGATAAATAGTAATAATGTCAAATTATTGTGTTGACAACCTTTAAAAAACATGGTATAACATAGTTAACGCCTTTTAGTTAAAACTTTAAAGTCTTAACAATCAATTAATAACTTAAAAAATACTATAACTAAATAGTTATAACTACACTCTGTAGTAAAGATTATTATATTTCCTATTAAAAAAGAGTTGACAATGAAAAGTAACAGAGTAAAACTATACTCATCTGAAAATGTTATAGAAGAATTTTATGAAGCTTTAGCCAGTAAAAGCGAAACTAAGCTGCGAAGGGTTCATATTCCTAAATCTGATGTCTTCTATATACGTGAGGCTATCTATCAAAGGACAGGAAACCTCTACACCCTAGACCACATCGAAAGGTCTATGTACCTAGAGGGACTTTTACGTTCTGATGAAGTCTTAGACCCTAAGAGACCCAGAGGATATTGTTCCTATGACACCAGAGATGCTTGACAGATGGAGAATACTGCCACGACTAATGATGTTGACAATGACAGGCGTTTATATACGTTGTATCGAATGGGCTTTGAGTCAGCCAGAGTTGACGACACAACAGGCAGGGCTTATATCAGTGATAACTGGGGCTATGACTGGCAGTTTCGCTATCTGGATGGGTGCAGAGAGCAAATCGGAGCAGAGACCATCACCACCACAACGAAGGGAAGAACATTAATGCTTACAAAAATATGGAAATACTTTAAAAGAATTGGATGTGCAATCTTAAACAGGAAGTGCAGCGACACTTGTGATTGCAATGTAAAAAAAGACGATGCGTAATTATAGGCGAGAGTACGCACTTAGCGGCTCTAAACCGAATGAGAAGAAGAACAGAGCCTCTCGCAACAAAGTAAGACGAGCAATGACACGAAAAGGGGTTGTCCGAAAGGGAGATGGCTTAGATATAGACCATAAAGACAAGAACCCAAGAAACAATAGCCCCAGGAATTTGCGAGTTATTAGTCGCAGCAAGAATAGAGCACGAAAATGATTGGTACAATACTTAGTTCAGTAACGAGTTTAGCATCTTCCTACATTGATGGCAAAACAGCCATACAAAAAGCTGAAGCTACCATCAAGATGAAAGAAGCTACTGGTGAGATAGACTGGGACTTAGCTGCTATGAGGGCTTCACAAAGCTCATGGAAAGACGAGTGGTTGACGCTACTTTTCAGTATCCCACTCATCCTAGCATTTTGTGGAGATTGGGGAAGGGGTGTAGTAGCAGATGGCTTTGCAGCTCTTGCAGGTATGCCACAGTGGTATCAAGTTGCGTTGGGAGCTATTGTTAGTGCTTCATTTGCGACAAGAGCCACAGCAAAGTTCTTTAACACAAGGAAGAAGAAATGAGCCTTACACCTAAAAAAGGACACACAACCCACAAGAATGGCATGGGATTCCAAACAGCAGGAGCTATTAAGGACTTCCTAGTCAAACCTATTGAGGAAGAACTAAAAAGACGTAGAATAAAAGAAGGGTACAAATCCCTAAATGAGTCTCGTGATTTATACAAAAAGGCTTGGGGCAAAGGTAAAAGCAAAACGTGAATAGACAAGCATTAATAACCCACTGCTTTATGTTCGTGTTTGGTTGCCTAGTGGTATATATAATATTATGACAACAATACAAGCAACGCACTCGTATAACAACACTAATTCGTATAATACGACCAATACTGTAATAAATAACTTGACAATCACTCCTGATCAGAGTTATAATACTCACAGAGTTGTAACACAAAAGTATCAACTCGATTTACAGCAAAGGTTTCAAGAAGCAATGAGAGCTTTGTTATATATGTTATTAATGCAAACATTATTTAAGAATCAGATGTTTGAAATGTTAGGTGCTGTGAAGTACCATAGATCAATAGATTGGAGAGCATAAACATGGGTTTTAACCTATCACAAAAGAGTTTTAAGAAATTAGCAGGAGTGAACGAGATATTACAGGACACCGTAAAAGAAGCCATAAAACTGACTAAAGTGGACTTCGGTGTGATATATGGAGTACGTACCCTAGACGAGCAAAAGCGTTTGTATGAAGCAAAACGCTCACAGACGATGAACTCCAAACACCTTTTACAAGATGATGACACTGGACATGCAGTAGATCTTATGGCTTATGATGGCAAAAATCCGTCATGGGAACTTTCTGTCTATGACGACATAGCTGACGCAATGAAAGCTGCAGCAAAAATTACTGGAGCTAAAATAAGGTGGGGAGCGGCTTGGCAAATAGATAATATAGTTGATTGGGATGGAACGATGGAAGAGGCTATGAACGCCTATATAGATCTACGAAGATCGCAAGGTAGAAGACCATTTATTGATGGTCCTCACTTTGAATTAAACTAAAGGGGATAAGGACGATGAGTGAATCACTAATAAATTTTATAGAAAGAAAAATGGACTCTTTAAGAGGCTTACTAGATAGTCCAGGCTTGACTCAAGCAGACAGAACAGGAATAGAAAGAGACTTAGTTAGACTAGGTAAAGACTACAGTAATTTGTTAGCAAACTTTTCACAAAAAGGCATGAGTAAGGGTGGTGTGGCTACTGTTGGTAACCAAGCAAAAACTTTAAAAACAAAAGTCATGGACTTAGAAAAAAAGATAAAAGCTAAAATAAAAACAGTCAAAGCAGCCAAGGGAACACTAGTAGCGAAAAACTACGTGAACCCTGTAAAGACAGTTAATAATCTAAAAAAGTCTAAGAAGAAAAAATAATGGGAAACGGAGCACCTAAAAAAGTTAAAATTCCCCCAAAGCGTCCTGCCTATATGTCAGAAGACAAAAAGAGTGGCAAAACAGTAAAAAGTGAGAATTGGCTAAATTGGGTTAAGAAGACTATGCCTAAGTTTAAAGGTGGATTAAAAGACCCCCACTTTAAAAAAGGGGCGTGGCGAATTGACGTTGACGATAAGGACGGAAAAATTAATGTACGAGGGAAGATAGAGTACAAGGGTGGACTGAAAGGTCTATGGAAAAAAATTAAAGAAGGAGATTAATATGCCACAAGTAGGAAATAGACATTATCCTTACACAGCTAAGGGAAAAGCTGCGGCTAAAAAAGCAATGGCAAAGAAGAAAAGCTCTAAGACAGGCAAACTTATGGATGTCCTGATGCGTAAGGGTGGCTTGTCAAAAAAGAAAAAATAATACCTTATGGTTGAAGCGTGGTTTATAGTGGCAGTAATGTTAGGAGTCCATTCGGATGGGACGCAAGATGTATATATATTTGAAAAGCCGAAAAAACACGGTCACTTCCACAGTTCAGTGGAGTGTCGAGACTTTGTACGAGACAATCCGATTCCTATTATAAAAGCCCTAGCAAATCAGTATGGTAAACGACCTATTCAAAAAGTTTTATGCGTACATGAAGAGAATGTTAAGAAATTCTTGGTGGAACAAAATCTAAAGGAACTTGACACTTAAAAATGTCAAAAAACCCATACCCTTTTGGTCCTTACCCTGTAATAGGTAAGATGGTTGTCTGCGATGTATGTGGGCATAAGTATATAGCTCCAAGCTGCGTAATGTGCGAAACAGCTGCTGAAAATGGCGATTGGGTAGACAAAGTTATAGAGGAAGAAAAAAAGAAGGAACATGACAAAAAACCTGACTGAAAAACAACAAAAGTTTATGGCTGTCCTTTTTGACGAGGCAGGAGGAGACGTTGTAACTGCAAAAAAACTAGCAGGATACTCTGACGGTACAGCTACATCTGATATATTAAAAGCGTTAAAAGATGAAATTTCTGATGGAACAAAAGAATATATGGCTCGTATTGCACCAAAAGCTGCTGTAGCAATGGGAAATGCACTAGTAGACCCCACAGAATTAGGCATTAGAGATAAGATGACTGCAGCAAAGGATTTACTCGACAGAGCAGGATTTATTAAGACAGAAAAAGTAAATGTTGAATCATCAGGAGGATTATTTGTTCTCCCTGCTAAAGAAGGAAAAAATGAGTAGAAAAAGTCTAGGCTACTGGACACTTCCAAAGCCTGACGTTAAAGTAAAAGAGTGGGTACGTATTCCTAGAGTAGCTAGGACAGTGCCATTTGGTTATGAGGAAGACGCTGAAGATTCAGACTTTCTCCTTCCTATTAAGGAGGAACTGGATGCACTAGAACAAGCAAAGCAACACCTGATACAGTATAGTTACAGGGAAGTGGCAAACTGGCTTAGTAAAGAAACAGGACGTTACATCTCACATATGGGACTAAAGAAAAGAATAGAGATTGAACGAAAACGTAAGAAATCAACTACGATTAAGAGGGAGCTTACCAGAAGGCTCGAAAAGGCGATCAAAGAAATCGAAAAGATCGAAACCGAAAGAACAGGAAGTTACAGCACCTGAGGTAGTTATTCCTAGTGAGGAAGTTGTAACAAAAGAAATAGCAGTTCCTGAGGCAGAGCAACACCAAGATTATGTTGTGTTTAAGCCAAACGAAGGACCTCAAACAGACTTCTTAGCATCCTCTGAAAGGGAAGTCTTATATGGTGGAGCAGCAGGAGGAGGCAAGTCATTTGCCATGTTAGCTGACCCTTTGCGTGGATTGAACAACCCTAACTTTAGTGGGCTACTTGTTCGACACACCACCGAAGAACTGAGGGAACTGATACAGAAATCACAGGAGTTGTACCCTAAGGCAATTCCGGGGATAAAGTGGTCAGAAAGAAAGTCACAGTGGGTAAGTCCTAAGGGGGGACGACTGTGGATGTCTTACCTAGACCGTGATACAGACGTAATGCGATATCAAGGTCAAGCCTTTAACTGGATTGGCTTTGACGAATTAACACAGTGGGCGACACCTTACGCATGGGACTATATGCGTTCACGACTCAGAAGTGCAGACCAATCGTTAGGACTGTACATGAGGGCGACAACAAACCCAGGAGGAGTGGGGCATCATTGGGTCAAGCAGACCTTTATAGACCCTTCGCCACCAAACCAATCGTTCTGGGCTACAAACACAGAAACAGGCAATGTTATTACATTTCCAAAAGGTCATAGCAGAGAGGGTGAACCTTTATTCAGACGTAGGTTTATACCTGCTAATTTGTTTGACAACCCTTATCTAGCTGAATCAGGCGACTATGAGGCAATGCTGCTGTCTCTGCCTGAGCATCAAAGAAAACAGTTGCTTGACGGTAACTGGGACGTAGCAGAAGGGGCTGCTTTCCCTGAGTTTAATAGGCAGGTACATGTTACTGAACCGTATAAAATTCCTAGTAATTGGAGAAAGTTCAGGGCGTGTGACTACGGATACGGAAGTTATTCGGCTGTGGTGTGGATGGCTATAACTCCTGCTGAACAATTAGTCGTTTACAGGGAGTTACAGGTTTCAAAGGTTCTTGCTGCAGACTTAGCCGATCAGATACTTCAGCTAGAAGAAGACGATGGTACGATACAGTACGGAGTGTTAGACAGCAGTTTATGGCACAAAAGGGGAGACACTGGTCCTAGCCTAGCAGAACAAATGATTGTAAGAGGGTGTAAGTGGCGACCTTCAGATAGAAGTAAAGGAAGTAGAGTTGCAGGGAAAAACGAATTACATAGACGATTGCAAGTTGACGAGCATACTGAAGAACCTCGCTTGGTTATTTTCAATACATGTACACACCTTATCTCTCAACTGCCAACCTTACCGTTGGACAAAAAGAACTTAGAGGATGTAGATACAAATAGTATGGATCACATGTATGATGCTCTTAGATACGGCATTATGACAAGACCTCGAAGTAATATATGGGATTATAACCCTGTTAATCAAAGAACTGGCTTTCAAGTAGCCGACCCTAGTTTTGGATATTAAATATGGCAGAAGATAATGAAGTAGCATTTGACACAGACGGAGTTACCGTCATTGAAGATAATGACCCTGCACTTACCTCAGAATCAGGTATAGTTGCTTACGTAAATGAGAGGTTTAAAAGAGCCGAAGATGTAAGGCTTCAAGACGAAACACGGTGGTTAAAAGCATATAGAAACTACAGAGGACTATATGGTCCTGATGTTCAGTTTACAGAAACAGAAAAGTCACGAGTATTTGTAAAGGTAACAAAAACCAAGACATTAGCAGCGTATGGTCAAATAATTGACGTTTTGTTTGGTAACTCTTCTTTTCCTCTTACAGTTAACCCTACTACATTGCCTGACGGAGTAGCTGAATCCGTACATATTAATATAGACCCTAACGCAGAAAAAGGGCAGGACGAGCTTAGACAGGCGTTTGAAGAAACTCCTGCTGAACCTTATTTGTTTAAACCTAATGCAGAACTACAGCCAGGAGAAACTCTTCAGGATTTGCAAAACCGTTTGGGAGCGGCAAAGAATAAACTTAATGGTGTCTCTGATAAGATTATAGAAGGAGACGGCAAGACAAACACAACGGTTACTTTCCACCCTGCAATGATTGCGGCAAAAAAGATGGAAAAGAAAATTCTTGACCAATTAGAAGAGTCAGGAGCAAACAAACAACTTCGCAACACAGCTTTTGAAATGTCATTATTTGGTACTGGCATTATGAAAGGTCCTTTTGCGTTAGACAAAGAGTATCCTAATTGGACAGAAGACGGAGAGTATGACCCTCTTGTCAAAACTGTTCCGTCAACTAACCATGTTTCTATTTGGAATTTCTACCCTGACCCTGATGCGTCCAATATGGACGAAGCTGAATATGTGGTAGAACGTCACAAACTTTCACGTACTCAACTTAGAGCTTTAAAGAACAGACCTTACTTCAGAGATGAATGTATTGACATGTGCATTGAAATGGGCACAAGTTACGACAAGAAGTATTGGGAAGACGACATGAAGGACTTTACTATTGAAAATTCAACAGAGAGATTTGAAGTATTAGAGTTTTGGGGGCACGTTGACGCAGAAAAGCTAGAGCAGAACGGAATAGATGTTCCTGCAGAATTGGTTGACCTTGACCAAATTAATTGTAATATATGGATATGTCAGGACAAAGTGCTTCGACTGGTGCTCAACCCCTTTAAGCCTGTAAGAATACCTTACTACGCTGTGCCTTATGAGCATAACCCATATAGTTTCTTTGGTGTAGGTATAGCAGAGAACATGGATGATACGCAGACCCTTATGAACGGCTTTATGCGTATGGCGATTGATAACGCTGCTCTTAGTGGCAATCTTGTGATTGAAGTAGATGAAACAAATCTTGTTCCTGGACAAGACCTTAGTGTGTATCCAGGAAAAATATTTAGACGACAAGGAGGTGCTCCAGGTCAAGCTATTTTTGGTACAAAGTTTCCAAACGTGGCAGGAGAGAATATGCAACTCTTTGACAAAGCTAGAGTGTTAGCAGACGAAAGTACAGGCTTTCCGTCATTCGCACATGGGCAGACAGGCGTACAAGGTGTAGGACGTACAGCTTCTGGTATATCTATGCTTATGTCTGCAGCAAATGGCTCTATACGAAATGTTGTAAAGAATGTAGACGACTATTTGTTAGCTCCAATGGGTAAAGCCTTTTTTAGCTTTAATATGCAGTTTGATTTTGATGAAACAATTAAGGGCGACCTTGAAGTTAGAGCACAAGGTACAGAAAGTTTAATGGCAAACGAAGTAAGAAGCCAACGACTAATGCAATTCCTGCAGGTTGCTTCTAACCCTGCTCTTGCACCTTTTGCTAAAATGGATTATATTATTAGAGAAATTGCAAAGGCTATGGACCTTGATCCAAATAAGGTTACAAATAGTCTGCAAGATGCTGTGATACAGGCTGAAATACTTAAAAAATTTCAGGCTGAACAACCACCACAGCAAGAACAAGTTCCACAGCCCCCTGAAGGAGGAGCACCCCCTGCACCTGCAGGAGCTAATGTTCAGGATACCTCAGGAGGAGGGGGAGCACAGATAGGTACAGGCACAGCCCCTGCACCAGGAGAACAAGGATTTACAGGTAATGTCTAAAATTAAAGAGTTAACGAATAACAAAGAACTATGGGATGCTTTCGTAGAGGAGCTACAAAGATCTATAATGAATTATCAACGCACAATGGAACAGACAGAAAAACCATCTGACATGTACAGATTGCAGGGAGGCATTTCTGCTCTTAGACGGTTGATGCAATTAAGAGATATGATGAATAATGGAAAGACCTGAAGTAGTAGACCCACTTAAAGAGGAAGAACAACCTATACTTCTTCAGCCCCCTGTTGAAGAACCTTTGCCTGTTGACACACAGACAGAAGATGCGTTTAGTGTTAGGGAAGAAGCAGAGAAGAAGATAGGTAAGTTAGGCACAGGAGCACTAGACTTTGTTCCTATTGTGGGTGATATACTTGCAGCAGATGATGTAGCGAAAAGTTACAGAGAAGGGGATACTCTAGGAACAGCAGTAAACACTTTAGCAATGGCTGTGGGCTTTGTGCCTATATTAGGAGATGTAGCAGCCAAGGGGATGAAAGCAGGACTCAAGGCAGTTAGAAAGTCGGACATAGAAGAAAACACTCCTAAACTTGTTGATGAAGTGGGAGAAACAAAAGCAATAAAAAATGCTGAACCAACTGTGGTGTCGCCTAAACAAAAGACAGTAAAAGCCTACAAGTTATTTAAGACAGACAAAGAAGGCAACTTATATCCTTTGTTTGTTAAAATGGACAACAATAAACCTATAGAGACAGGTACTTGGATAAAAGCAGAGGCAGGAGAGCTAGATCCTAAGACAGGTAAGGTAAAATCGTCTATCGGTAATCTAGCATATAGACCAGGCTTTCACGCAGGAGACTTACCTATTGCCACACATATTGGAGGTAAAGTAGACCTTGATACAGGGCAAAGATTAAAAGGTAGTATGCCTCCAAATGTAAGAGAAGAGAATCAAGTGTGGGCAGAAGTAGAGATGCTTGACGATGTAGATTGGCAATCTGTCGCAAACTCTAAAGCAAGAATAAAAAAGGATGGCACACCTGAATTAAAATCTGCACATATAACAGATCAAGTTCCTTTTGGGGGACACTACAGATACAAGACCAATGCCAACATGACAGGAAATTGGTTGATAGGTGGGGAACTAAAAGTAAATAAGATATTAAGTAGTGCTGAGGTAAAGGCAATAAACGATAAGGCAGGTGTAGCTGACTTGCCTAAACTGTCTGATTTAGGTAAGTTAGAACTTCTGACTAAACCAAGAGCACCTACTCCAAAAGCCCCAAAAGCACCTAAGCCTGAAAGTCCTGCTTCAGGTGTTAAGATTGAGCCTCCTACAAAAGATAAAGATGGGATTATAGCATACACAGGAAGTAAAAATAAAGACATAGTAGAATTTCGTTTAGATAAGGTAGGCACAGGACTTGGGGGAAATTGGTTTGGCTCTGGTATATATGCGACAGCACAAGCTCTTGCAGAGGCATTTGGAACGAAAAAAGGGGGAGCTACTTATAAATTACTGTTTAAGGGCATGAAAAAAGATAATACGATTGATTACGATGCTCCGTTTGAACAACAACCAAAAAAAGTAAAAAAAGCTTTTGAGGGTATTGCTCGTTGGTCTGACACGGATGTAGACATTGATGAACTTAAAGGATTAACAGGAGGAGAAGCCTATCATCTTTTGGCACAAGATGACGTGTTTTACGTAAGGGGAGCTTATGAACACCCTACGTATAAACATTACTATGAAGAGCCACTTTATAGAGAAGGTTATGAGTCGTTTGATCGTCCTGACAGATTCGTTAAAGAAGCAGAGTTGTCAGCGTATCTTAATGAGGAAGGTATAAAAGGAATCAAGTACAAAAAAGGAGAGATCCGTGACATTCCTGAGGAGGACAGTTATAGGGAAGGAGAGTTAGCGTGGGAAGCAGGTAATGAAAATTACGTTATATTTGATCCTAAAACAATAGAGATATTAGCAAAGTATGGCTTTATAGGTGGTGTTACTTTAACAGCCTTATCAAAAGGGCAACAAGATAGAACAACAGAAGACGTTAGTGCTGCTAGAGGTGGTGCTATAAGAACATACAAAAAAGGGGGAGTTGTACCAATGCAGGAACAAATGAAGTTTGCGTTTATGAACGAGGGAGGTGTACTCGCTGATGACGGTGTAGAGCGTGACCCTGTAAGTGGTAACGAAGTACCATCAGGTAGTATGGCAGAAGAAGTTAGAGATGATGTACCTGCAATGCTTAGTGAAGGTGAGTATGTTGTACCTGCTGATGTTGTACGCTTTCACGGAATACAAACATTTGAACAGTTAAGAGACGAAGCTAAAATTGGTATGGCTAGAATGGAGGCTGATGGACGTATTGGTGGACAGCCTGTAGAGCAAGAGGAAGACCCTTTCCCTTTTGCTGTTGAGGAATTAGAAGGTTTTCAAGAAGGGGGAGTGGTAGGCGACATATACTCAGATGTAATGGGATCATCATATACTCCTAATCAAAGGTATCCTTCTGGCTCTCGCTATTCAGGAACAGGTTTTCAATTAAGAAACTTTACAAACCCACGTACAGGTAGAACAGTTGTTATACCTTTCTTTAATGGTCAACCAATGCAGTACATTCCACCTGACTTTTTAGAAGGAGGTTCTGCCTCTACAGGGGGTGGAGGTGTAGGTGATCCTGCTGCTTCAGAACGAGATAGACAAGAAAGAGAAGCAGAAATAGCTAGAACTACGCCAGGAACAGGCATGAGTGCTTTGTCTATGGATGCTGCAACAAGAGCATTAAGAGGGGAAGAACAATCAACATCTACTTCTATAGCTGATATGTCTCCTTTAGATTTAAAGAAGATACGTGACCAAAGAAGTAGCATTGGTGGAAGAATACTATCTAATGTTCCTGTTTTAGGGTGGTTAATGGGAAGGCAAGATAAGCAAATAAAGGAAAGAGCATTTGAACTATTAAAATCAGGCGTAAACCCTGAAACAAATAAAGTTTTAAATGCCGCTGAAGTGTCTGCTCTTAGAACTATAACGGAAGCCCCTGAAAGTAAAGGGGCAATAGAAACTGTGGTAGACTGGGTAAAAGGACAAAAATACTTTGACCCTAACCCACGCATGGGCTATGAGAGTGGAGAAGACTTTAGAAGAATGTATCCTAACTTACTAGCAGATGATGCAACTACAGCAGACCCAACACTAGGTATGGAAAAAGGTTTTGACATGTCTACGTTTGAGCCAGAAAGTCCTGACTACAGTTTGCCTAAAACTCAAACTGAGAAAGCCTTTGGAACAGATTTAGAAGGAGGCTCAAGACCTATGTATCCTAACTTGGTGGAAGGTAGCGTAGCCGAAGAAGCAAAAAATACGATAGAGAAAGAAGGACCTAAAGTAGGAAAACAAAGAGGAATGACTAATGCAGATATTTGGAGAGCTATTAGTGATGGCGTTAGTGGTTTTGGAAAGTGGGTTGCAGATTCTCCAGGAGCAAAAATATTATTTGGTGGGGAAGACGACAAAAAGGGTAAGAAAAGTGACTCTTACTCAATGCCTTGGTTAAATTGGGGTGCATATGCTCAGGGTATGAGTGGCTATGATACGTCTTCCGTTAATCAATCTAATTTTAGTTCGCCTCCAACTGTTCTTAAAGTAAATCAAAATAATAATTTTAATCAATTAGGAGGAAATGAAAAACTATTAGCTCTTTCTTTGGCAAATATGAAATTGCACTCTAATGATGTTGATTATAATGCTGTTATAGCAAAAGCAAATCAAGAAACTGATGGATTTAGCAAACTTATAGAAAACAATATGAACTATAGCCATGCTAGTTTTATAAAAACTTTTGGGCGAGACAAATACGAGCAAATTAAACATATATTAAGACCTAAAGGTTCGCCAGGAACAGGGCTTAATGCTCAGACTGTAAAAGCTGAAAATGTACCTATTTTATTTAATGTGGCGTATGGTGATAAGTTGGGAAATCAGGGAGGACAAGATGGGTATAAATATAGAGGAAGAGCCTTTATTCATATAACAGGAAAAGCTAATTATGCTGATGTAGGTAGAAAATTAGGTATTGATTTTACTAGTATGTCTAATGAGCAGTTAGATGAATGGTTTAGTTCTCCTAAAAATTCTGCAGACGCAAGTGCAGCTTTTTTGGCTGTAAAAAAAGAACAAGGTATGCCTTTAAATACGTTTGATGGTGTTTGGAAAGCTATATCCCCAAAAGCTACTAAAGACGCTTTAAATAAAACAAAAAACATATACTCTTCTTTAGGGGGTAATAATTCAAATAAAAAAATTACAACTCTATGGGAACAAGTAGAAATGTCTCCTTATGAGTTAGGACAGCAAGAAACAGGTTTTGCAATGCCACAGCCACAACCTGTAGGAACAGACTTTTTTGGGGAACAAAGGCTAGGAGAATTGGGAACAGATCAACAATCACAGCCTTTACAACAAGCATACATGCCACCACAAGCACCTACAGCAGATCAAATACGATTAGCAGGTGGGTTAGATGCTTTTGCTAGAAGTCAGTTGCCAACAGGGACAGAGCAAAGAACAACAGGACTACAAGACTTACCTGTCGGTGTATCAGTACAATCTGACGGACAGTTTACAGGAACAGGGGCTTTGCCACCGTCACAGGGATTTCAAAATATCATTGAACCCTATCCTGTTAGAGATGGAAAGGTACTTACTCCTGAGTATTTAGCTAACTTACAGGATCAAGACATGGGAGGATTCGGTTCTGATTCAAGGATGTATGATATAAATAGAAATAAGATACAAACATCTGTGCCTTTACCTCCTGATACTCCTGCAGGATGGGGAGTACCAGTTTATAGCCCTCTTACCGTAAGTCCATCAAATCTTCAGCCTTCTGTACAATCTCCTGTTGCAGGGCAAACTGAAGCATGGCTTGGACAACCAAAAATGAGTGCAAAATATCCTACGGTGGGAGGTCCTGCTGTAAAAGAATATTCTCCTTTGGGAAAACCGTCAGATATATCAAAACTTATGCCAAAAGCACCAACGCCAGTTGACTTTACCTCTTTAGAACAAGACAGAACTATTTCTGCTCCTCCTAGAAGAACAGAGAAAGCTGCAAAAGTGTTTAATGAAGACGAAGTTACACAACAACAGTATGAAAAGATGGTAGCTGACGCAACGAGAAAACAACAAGATGAATCTAGGAAGAGAGCCGATAATGCTCGTGATTCTGTAATACGACAAGGAGGTAGTGTGCAAGAGGCATTTGATGCGGCACAAACTGCTTTCACTGGATTTACACCGTCAGGCGAGTTTGTAGGACCAACAGATCCTGGCACAGCGGCAATGGATAGATTTAGCACAAGCCAAGGGCTTGGGTTTAACGAGGGTGGTTTAGCCTCAAAGCCTAAGAAAACTAAACCAAAAAAGCGTAACATCAAGAAAGGTCTTGGTGGTAAAATGGCTACCTGATGAAAGTCAGCCCCAACAAAAGGAGTAAATATTATGCCAGAGTTAGAAAACGTAGAAAAAGTAAAAGTTGCAGGATTTGTTAGTCCTCGCAAAACTAAAAATCAAGAACGTATTGAAAAAGATGAGAAGGAGCTTAAAGAGTTGCTTGATGCCGAAGGAGAAAAGAGTGAATCTTCTGAGGAAAACAAGGATGCTTCTAATGATTCAAAAGAAGAAGTACAAGATAAAGAACTTTCTAAGGAGGAGTTATCTTTTAAAAAGAGATACGGTGATTTGCGTAGACATATGGCAGATAAAGATAAACAGAATGATTCGAGAATTAAAGCTCTCGAAGAACAGTTATCAAAAGCTACTAAAAATGAGTTAGTTCTTCCAAAAACAGAAGAAGAAATAGCTGAATGGACTCAGAAATACCCTGATGTCGCAGGAATAGTCGAAACTATTGCCGATAAAAAAGCAAAAGAGAGGGCTAGTGACCTTGACAAGCGTATGCAGGACATTGAAGCAATGCGTGTAGACGCTGTTAGAGAGAAAGCTGAAGCCGAACTTTTAAAACTGCATCCTGATTTTGCACAAATACGTGAGGATGATAATTTTCACGAATGGGCTGAAAAGCAACCAAAGTGGGTGCAAGATGCCTTGTATGAAAATATGGATGATGCTAAGTCTGTGGCACGAGTTATAGACCTGTATAAAATTGATGCAGGGATTTCGACAAAGAAGAGTGACACTAGCAGAAAAGCTGCGACTGCTGTAAACCCAAAGTCTAGGGCAGAGCCTGTCCAAGAAGAAAAAGGAATTTGGAAGGAGTCGCAGGTTGATAAAATGTCTGACAAGGAGTATGAGAAAAATTCTGAAGCTATAATGGAATCCATTAGAGCAGGAAAGTTCGTATACGACCTAAGTGGTGCTGCACGTTAAAAAAAGTGTTGACAAGGATATTTTTATCACTATAACTAATACCATACACGTAATAGTGTATGCTACTAAAGCAAACGATACCCTAAAGCTTACCAAAGACGTATAAGCCTAAAGAATTAGTCGAGCATGGAAGATTAAGCTCTTTACACCTTATGAACGCTTTGCCCTTACTGAGTATGTTTAGCTTATAACTATAAGCCTAACCTATTTATAAGGAGGACTAATCATGGCTTTTAAAACCGCTGCAGGTTACGGCAATTTACCTAATGGTAATTTCTCGCCAGTAATCTATTCCAAGCAGGTTCAATTAGCCTTTCGGAAAAAGTCTGTCGTAGAAGAAATCACCAACTCTGACTATTTTGGTGAAATATCTTCTATGGGAGATACCGTCAGGATCATAAAAGAACCTGAAATCACAGTCAAGGAATATGCTCGTGGTGCTCAAATAACACCACAAGACCTTGATGACGAGGATTTCTCGCTTGTTGTCGATAAAGCAAACTACTTTGCATTTAAAGTTGACGACATTGAGGAAGCTCATTCACATGTCAATTTCGGTGAAATGGCATCTAATCGAGCTGCTTACAGACTTTCTGACCAATTTGACCAAGAAGTTCTTGGTTACTTGTCAGGATGGAAGCAGTCTTCATTAAATTCTGTAGCAAGTGCAGCTAATACTACCGTTTCTGGTACTAAAGCTGTATCATCTGCAGGAACAAATGAATTGCTTGACTCTATGTTAGTAGACGCTAATGACTTTAACGGTGGTACTGCTAACAACTCTATTGTTGTTAAGCCTCGTGCAGGTGGTGATTCACTAAACACGACAACTGCTAACGCTACTCCTTTAGCTGTTATTGCAAGAATGTCAAGAAAGCTTGACCAACAGTACATTCCGTCTTCGGATCGTTGGTTAGTTGTTGACCCTGTTTTTGCAGAGCTAATGAAGGATGAAGACTCAAGACTATTCCAATCAGATTGGGGTGGATCAGGGCTACAAAATGGCTTGATTCTCAACAATGTGCATGGGTTTAAAGTCTATATGTCTAACAACCTTCCTGCTAAAGGTAATGGTGCAACTGGAGCTACTGCTACAGGTTCTACACACTACGGTGTAATCTGTGCAGGTCATAGTTCTGCTGTCGCCACTGCAGAGCAGATCAACAAAACCGAAACATACCGTGACCCTGACAGCTTTGCTGACATCGTTAGAGGTATGCACCTATATGGACGAAAGATTCTCAAGCCTGAGGCTCTATCTCGTGCATATTATGTTTCTGGATATTAAGGGAGGATAACTAATGGCAACTTATGATATGACATCATCCGACACCACTGGTGTCTCTTCCAATTCTATTGCAGCATTACCTTCTCAAACAGGTATGGGTGCAATGCGAATGGTTCAAGCTTACTTGGACATTGACGCATTGGTAACTGCAGGATACTCAGGATCAGATGGAGATATTTTCCAACTGCTTGAAATCCCTGCAGGAACACTTGTATTGTTTGCAGGTGCTGAGGTAGAGAAAGCATTTACTTCCAGTTGTACTTTGGACATGGACTTTGCTGCAGGTGACGACATCATTGATGGTGCTGACATCACTTCAACAGGGTTTTGTGCTGAAGGTTCTAACGGACAGTCAAATGACATAACCACAGGGGCTGCTTCAACATTTACTCAATTTGTATCTTCTACAGATACTATTGATTGTTTGATTGCAGGTGCTGCTCCTGCTACAGGAAGACTACGAGTGTATGCTTGTGTGATAGACTGTAATGATGTGGGTGCATCAGGAAAAGCTGATACAGTCGATAGAGACGCATTAGCTTAAACTATAATTTAGGGGGCAAGTGTAACAGGATTGACTTGCCCTCTATTTTAGCATAAAGGAATTATTTAAATGGCAGACACAGTCACAAGTCAAACAATAGTAGATACTCCTCATAAACTTGTAATGAAATTCACTAATACAAGTGATGGTACAGGAGAAAGTGCTGTTACAAAGGTAGATGTAAGTTCATTTACAGCAGGTGAGGGAGGTCCTCATTCTGATACGTCTGCCGCAACATGTACCGAAGTAAGAATAGATAAGATATGGGCAAGATGCAACGGAATGTCCGTAAATGTTTTGTGGGATGCTACATCTGACGTACAAGCAATATACCTAGCAGACGGAGGTCCTGAGCATTGGGATTTTAGTGAGTTTGGTGGTTTAGTAAATAACGCAGGAAGTGGTAAAACAGGTGATATACAATTTACTACAGTAGGACACGCAAACACAGAAACATATTGGATTATTTTAGAAATGACTAAGTTAGCTTAGTAAAGGGGAGCTATGTCAGGGACATATTTAACATTAACGAATAGCGTCTTGGCAAGATTAAATGAAGTACAATTAACGTCTTCAAACTTTTCTTCAGCAAGAGGAATACAAGTTCAAGCTCAAAACGCTGTTAATGAAGCAATACGATATATTAATCAAAGAGAGTTTAACTACCCATTTAATCATGCAACAGCCACACAAACTCTGACTGCAGGGGTTGTTAGGTATAGTTTACCTTCTAGCACAAAAGCTGTGGACTACAATACAGCAAGATTAGTAAAAGACAGTGACTTAGGTACAAGTGGGGGTAGATTAGGGGTATTAAATTATAATGACTATATCAATAATTACATTACTCAAGAAGATGAAATTAACTCTACTACTGCCGCAGAAGCTATTGATACATCTGAAACAGAAATAGATTTAACAAGTGCTTCTGACTTTGATAGCACAGGCACAGTGTATATAGGTAATGAACAAATATCTTATACAGGTATAAGTTCAAATACTATAACAGGATGTACACGAGGAGCAAATTCTACTACGGCTGCATCTCACGATAGTGGTACAACAGTTACACAATTTACAGGAGGAGGGATACCAAGTCACATAGTAAGAACAGCAGACAATAACTACTTACTATACCCTTTTCCAACTAAAAAATATTCTATAAAGTTTGACTACTACACCTACCCAACAGATTTGTCGGCACATGGGAGCACTACTAGTGTACCTGCACGATTTGATCCTGTTATAGTAGATGGTGCAACAGCCTTTGTATACCAATATAGAGGAGAAACAACACAATACCAATTAAACTTTGAAAGATTTGAACAGGGCATAAAGAATATGCAAACCCTACTTATCAATAAGTTTGATTATCTGCGTTCAACTTTTATACCAAGATCGTCCTCAGTTTCTTCAGATTTAACACTAAGAGTACAATAGTATGCCTGATTTATCGCAGACAGCCCCTGCGTCTTTTAACTGCGAAGGGGGGCTTGTCTTAAACCGTTCTACTTTTATGATGCAACCAGGAGAAGCATTAGAACTTGTAAACTTTGAACCTGACATTGAAGGTGGATACAGAAGAATAAACGGTTTTAGTAAGTATGTAAGTGCCGTAGTACCATATACAAGTTCTGCCAGTGAAAAAGTTTTAATGGTTGCAACCTTTGGTGACTACGTTTTAGCGGCAAGAGGAACAAAGATTTATAGTGCCACAGCAGGTGGTTCAAGTTGGACAGAAAGAGATACAGGTAGGACGAGTGCAGGTAAATATAACTTTGAGCGTTTTAACTTTGATGGCACAGATAAGATAGTAGTTGTAGATGGAGCGAATTACCCAACTATATTTAACAGTTCTCTTAGTGCTACGGATGCAAGTACAAGCAGTATTGAAGGGTCAAAGTATGTGGCAGCTTTTAAGAACCACATGTTCTACGCAGGAAAGTCTACAACAAAACAAGAAATAGTATTTAGTCAGCCCTTTGATGAAGACGCATTTAGTAGTGGTAGTGGTGCAGGAAGTATAAAGGTTGACGACACAGTAACAGGTCTTAAAGTTTTCCGTGATAACTTATTTATCTTTTGTGAAAACAGAATATTTAAGATGAGTGGTAGCACCTCAAGTGACTTTGCAGTCACAGCCGTTACAAGAGACATTGGTTGTATTAACGGAGACACGATACAGGAATTTGCAGGTGACTTGATATTCTTAGGACCAGACGGATTAAGAACCGTTGCAGGTACAGCAAGAATTGGTGACGTTGAACTTGGTACTATTAGCTCTAATGTACAATCTATTTTTGATGATAACCTATCAAGTGCATCAGAGTTTGAAAGTGTAGTAATACCAGACAGAACACAGTACAGAATATTCTTTACTAAGTCTACTGTCGCACAAAATGCCACCAAGGGTGTAGCCTGTGTTTTAAAAGGACAAGGATTTGAGTTTTCAGAACTAAGAGGTATACGTCCTGCATGTACAGATGGATTTGTTAAATCAGGGGACGTTATAATACTACACGGTGACTACTCTAATGGGTATGTATATAGACAAGAATCAGGCAATGACTTTGACGGAACTGCAATAAACGGAAAATACAGAAGCCCTGACATGACGTTTGGGGATGCAGGTATCCGTAAACACATGCAACGAGTTATTATTAACTACGCACCTGAATCAACCATAGACGCAGACCTTTTTTTAAGGTACGACTATGAAGCGAAAGATTCACCAAGACCTGCGGCATACGCACTCGATTCAAGCGATATCGCAGCCGTATATGGAGTAACAACATATGGTGGTTCTTCTACATCTTACGGTACATATGGTGGTGCATCACAGCCACTCGTAAGACAACCAGTAGAAGGTTCAGGGTTTGCAGTAGCATTAAGAGTAAACGATGGTGGAACGACAGCACCATATTCATTAAAAGGATTTCAGTTGGAATATCAATTAGGAGCAAGAAGGTAAATGGGAGCAACATACACAAGACAGTCTTCGTACTCTGACGGTGATACAATCACAGCGGCACATACTAATGACGAGTTTAATCAGTTATTAGCCGCCTTTGCATCAAGCTCAGGACATACACATGATGGTACAGCGGCTGAAGGTGGTCCTATTACCAAATTACTTGGTACGTCTATAACAATAGGTGACGGTACTTCAGGCACAGACATTACAGTAACATATGATGGTGAATCAAATGATGGTGTAATGAAATGGATGGAAGACGAAGACTACTTTGAGTTTTCTGATGACATACTTGTAGCGTCCACAGAAAAGTTACAGTTCCGTGACACAGCTATATACCTTAACTCAAGCACTGACGGACAGCTAGACATTGTAGCTGACACAGAAGTACAAATTGCCGCCACAACTATTGACATCAACGGTAATGTTGACATCTCAGGTACACTTACAATAGGTTCTGCAGGTATTTCTGAAGCAGAACTAGAGGTATTAGACGGACTTACGGTTTCAACTACAGAAGTAAACATCCTAGACGGTGACACTTCTGCTACATCTACTACAGTCGCAGATGCAGACAGAGTAGTAATGAATGACAACGGTACTATGGTACAGGTTGCTGTAACAGATTTGGCTGCCTACTTTGACGATGAAATCACAGCTATGCCTAACCTTACTTCCGTAGGCACACTCACAACCCTCACAGTAGACAATGTAATAGTTAACGGCACGACTATAGGACACACAAGTGACACAGACTTGATGACCTTGACCAGTGGAGTAGTAACTGTTGCAGGAGAAGTAGACGCTACTACTCTTGATATCAGTGGAAATGCTGACATTGACGGTACAACTAACCTAGACGAAGTAGACATTGACGGTGCAGTACAGATAGACGGAGCTACAACTTTTGGTGTAGATGACACTGGTGTAGATGTTAAATTCTTTGGTGCTACTTCTGGTGCATATCTCTTATGGGACGAGAGTGCAGACAAACTATTAACTGCAGGTGGTGCAGTAGTAGATATAGTTAAGGATAAACTACTAATAGGTGGTACTGCAGTAACAACAACTGCTGCCGAATTAAACGTACTAGATGGAGTAACAGCAGGTACAGTAACAGCAAGTAAAGGTGTTGTTGTTGACTCTAACAAAGACTTAGGTACTCTTCGTAACTTAACGATTGATGGTACATTCTCAGATGGTAATTACACATTTGACACAAGTGGTAATGTAACTGGCTTGGGAACAGTTTCTTCTGGAAACATTACATCTTCAGGTACAGTTCAGGGTACAGTAATAACAGCTACAACAGGGTTTGCTCCTGACGCATCTGACGGTGCTTACTTAGGTACGACTTCTCTACAATTCAGTGACTTGTATTTAGCAGACGGTGCAGTAGTAAATCTTGGAGATGACCAAGACGTAACTTTGACACATGTTGCTGATACAGGAATACTTCTTAACAGCACTAGACAACTTCAGTTTGGAGACAGTGGAACATATATACATCAATCAGCAGACGGTGTACTTGACCTAGTTTCTGATACCGAAATAGAAATTAATGCCACTACAATAGATATCAATGGTGCTGTAGACATCTCTGGTAATACTACTGTAGGTGGTAATCTTACAGTAAATGGAACAACAACTACAGTCAACAGCACAACAACTACAGTAGATGACCCAATCTTTACTCTTGGTGGGGACACTGCTCCTGGAAGTGACGATAATAAAGATAGAGGTATTGAGTTTAGATGGCATAATGGTTCTGCCGCTAAAGTTGGTTTCTTTGGATATGACGACAGTGCAGGTAAGTTTACATTTATACCTGACGCTACTAATTCTTCTGAAGTATTTAGTGGTACTGCAGGTACAATAGTTGCAGACGTAGAAGGAGATGTAACTGGTGATTTAACTGGAACTGCGTCAGTAGCTACAACAGTAACTATTACTGACAATGAAAGTACAGACGAAGACAACGCTGTTATCTTTACAGCAGGTGGAGATGTAGACGGTGGAAACCTTGGACTAGAGAGTGATGGTAATTTAACTTACAATCCTAGCACAGGAAGGTTGACAGCGACACAATTATCTGGTACAATACAAACTGCAGCTCAAACAAACATTACATCACTTGGTACACTGTCAGCATTAACCGTTGATAACGTAGCTATAGACAGTAACACTATAGGACATACAAGTGATACGGACTTAATGACATTGACAAGTGGAGTTGTCACAGTTGCAGGTGAAGTTTCAATGACAACACTTGACATTGGTGGCACAAATGTATCATCAACGGCTGCAGAAATAAATGTAATTGACGGAGATACCACAGCAACCTCAACAACACTAGCAAACGCAGATAGAATTGTTGTAAATGATGATGGTACAATGAAGCAGGTAGCTTTAACAGATGTTAAAACGTATCTGACAAGTGCAGGGTATGTAACTGACGATCCGACAGCCCTTGCGATTGCCCTTGGATAGTTAAAAAGGAGGACTAATAATGGCAGATGACGCAACAGCAACTATTCAGGCAACTATATTACCTGATGAAATTGCAAAAACTATATCAGCAACAACAACTGTAACACCTGCTGATGCTAACGATAAATGGTATTACAAATTAACAAGCGTATCCAATTCAAGTACAGACTTGATTGCAGGATACTACACTGACTATACTGCAGTAGATGACGACACAGCACCAACGGCTGTAGCTACTGGAGATAAAGTAAAGTTTTTATATATTAAAAATGTAGACGGAAACAGCAGAAGTATTTATGTTTGCTTTGACGCAGGAACAGCATCATCAAGTTTAGGAGATGCCGTGACAATAGGACCAAACGAAGCATTTACAGCTAGACTTCCTAATACTACTGTTGCTGATATTCACGCTATATCTTCAGCTTCTACAGCAGAAGTTATTGTGGCTGCATTATTAGATGACGTAGCATAAGGGGGAAAAGTAGATGGCTAACACCTTTAAAAATAAAGTGTATGACGGTTCAACTACATCTGCTGATGCACTCATGCAACTGTATACTACACCGTCAAGCACTACTACTGTTGTTATAGGGCTGACGTTAGCCAACACTACGACCAGTCAGATAACAGCAGACATTAAGCTTAACTCTTCTTCTAATGTGTTCTTGGCAAAGAATATTCCGATACCTTCTGGTTCATCATTTGAATATATGGCAGGTAATAAGATTATTATGGAAGCAGGACATACATTGAGTGTGTCTTCTAATACAGCTAATAGTCTTGACACAGTGGCAAGTATAATGGAGATAACCTAATATGGCATATATTGGTAATCAGGTACAGTCAGGCTTTCACAATATACCCTCTGTACAGCGTTTTAACGGTGATGGAAGCACTACTGGCTTTACTCTTACAACAAGTGTAGGGAATGACCAAGACGTGCTTGTATCGGTAGATGGTGTGGTTCAGGACACAGAAGCCTACTCCATAACAGGAGGAACTACACTAACATTTTCTGCTGCACCGTCTAGTGGCACAAGTAATATCTTCGTAAATTATCTTGGCTTAGTAGACACAAGTGTTGTACCTGCTGACGCTAACAAAGGACACTTTAAGAATAACGGTATGTTCAGAACTAATGCTCAGACATTAGAGACTAGCACTACGATTGAAGCTACAGAAAATGCCAACGTCACTGGTCCTTTGACTATAGCAAGTGGGATTACACTGACTGTTGCATCAGGAGGGAATTTAGCAATATTATGAGCAACTTATTAGTACAAAACATAAAGCATACAAATGGCACTACTGGATTAGAAATTAATAGTAGTGGTCATGTTTCTGGACAGACTAAACTTGCATCTGCATCTCCTATAGACTTAACTTCAAATACTTCTGGTTATACCTTTTCTAGTATCCCCTCTGTTTATGATAGATTAACATTAATGGTAAAGGGGTGGTCTGTAAGTGCTACAGCAGAAATGTGGATAAGGTTAGGAACGTCTGGGGGGTTAATAAGTTCTAGTAGCTATATTAATAACACTCAATACTGGAATACTGCTGATGAAGCAGGAACTGATGCTAGTAGTGCATCGGACACAGCTTTTAAGTGGGCAGGTTGGAATGGAGCAGGTAATGTTCAGAATGTAAAGGCAACCTTTACTCATAATGGAGATGATGTTTGGTTTATGGATTGTTCTGCTTTTGTTAGTGGTGATGCAGCTCACTTGGACTACTATATAGTTTGGCAAGGTTTACTAGATTGTGGAGGAACACTAACTCAAATTCAACTATTACCCTCTACATCAACTATAGATGCTGGAACAGTTAATTTAATGTACGGATAAAACAATGGCAACACTCAAAACAAACACACTCACAGGCACATCAACAGCAGGGTCTATTGCCGTCACAGGAGAGGGTAACTCTACAACTACCAACTTACAGCAGGGGTTAGCTAAAGGATTTGCAGCGTTTAATCAATCTTCTGTCACAGATAGCTACAATCACTCGTCAGTTACAGATGTTGGAACAGGAAACTACCACCCAAACCTGACAAATTCTATGAGTGTTGCTGCAGGGTATGCAGTAGCTATTAGTGGAAATGAGGCTTCTGGAACAGGTCCAAAAAGCGATAGAATTACTCACATGGAAAGAAGTTCGGCTTCTGTAGGTACTTCAAGTTATAAGATTGTAGCTAATGACTTAGATAGTTCGTATACAGTAAGAGATATGGGCTTAGTTACTACGTCAATAGTAGGAGACTTGGCATGAGTACACTAAAAGTAAATAAAATAGAAGGACTAGATATATCGTCTAAAGTAGAGATGCCTTCTGGGTCTGTGGTGCAAGTTGTAGAATTTACAGAAGCAACAGACTATACAACAACTTCTACCTCAGTAGCACAAGGTCCTCAAACCAGTACCTTTACCTTGAAAAATTCCTCAAATAAGGTGTTAGTCACTGCAAATTTTTTAGGGTCTACCACTACAAGTGGTTCTTATAATGGTGCAAGGTTTGCTCTTTATAGAGGGACTATTTCTGGAACACGAATAACGTCTGGTAGTGAACCTCAATTATTAACTTATAGTCAAGAGGCTTGGGCATGGCAGACATTACAGAAATTAGATACACCATCAGCAGCAACAGTAACTTATTCTATTGGATTATGGAGACATTCCACAGCTACTAACGCAAAGGTTTTGGGTGCGTATGGAAACACAGTAATAACAATGATGGAGATTCAAGTATGACAACACCAGAATTTCAAGGAACACGATTATGGGATAGATTAGGTTGGGCAAAGGAAAACCTAGAGCCATTTAGAAGTGAGTATTGCATTGTATGGGAAGACCCTGACAACCTAGATGAACCTGCAAAGGTAACACACCCTGACCCTAACTGGATGGCGTGTGCATTGAATGGTGGGATACTACCTCCAGTGTGGGTTTATTGGGAACTCAAGAAGGACGAAGCAAAGCCAGACTTTGTAAAACATACCAGAGGATATCTGTTGCATAACACTGAGCCTGTAAAGGCTATGACAGAAAGTGAAGCAATAGAATACTTGATTATGAAAGATATACCTGAAAAGGTGTGGAGAGAATATGAGAAGTCAAACCGACCAAGACTTGTTATATGTAGGAAAGAGCAACTGCCACAAAAACGAACATGGCGAAATGCTTGGAAACTAGCTGCTTAAATAGGAGGAACTAAAATGGCAACTAAGACTTTTGTAACCGACAAGGATGGTGCAACGATAGATGCTTCTACTGCAACTATACCATCTGACAGGCATTTCAGAAATGCTTGGAAATTAAATGGTAGCGTTATGGCTGAAGACATGACTGCTGCTAAAGTTATGTTTAAGGATAAAATCAGGGAAGTGCGAAA